>Ga0265338_10001627_pt1 | contig 35958 bp, 38 predicted proteins | sample 42126metaG_FD_193579 | JGI IMG/M metagenome (GOLD analysis project Ga0265338, IMG submission 193579) | Rhizosphere microbial communities from Carex aquatilis grown in University of Washington, Seatle, WA, United States - 4-21-26 metaG | ecosystem: Host-associated > Plants > Roots > Rhizosphere...
ATGGCTCCTTGGGCTCCAGTAAGCCTTGTCCGGTGTGTCACGAAGCTCTTAAGGTTTCTAATATTAGAACCGTCTATTATATAGACGGAAATAGCGTAGCAAGACAGGATATTAGTTAATTATGAATAAGTATATTTTACAGCAATACAACGATCAATATGGACGGTGGGACGATCATTTCACTTTTTATGAATTAGAACGGCTAGATGATATTTTGAAGTCGCATAGAGCAAATGAGTGGCGTGGCTATAGAGTAGTTCAAATAGTGGTACAGAAATAAATGAAAGTAATTTTTTTAGATTTCGATGGAGTTCTCAATTCTGCAGCATCTTTTATGCTGGAAAGCCGCATTCGAAAGGAACATCCCATGGCCGACGATCTTCCACCGGTTAATGAAACGCTTTGCAGGGTCTGTACGTCCAATTTTAGACATATTTTGGATGAAGTGCCGGATGCAAAGATCGTAATCTCCAGCACTTGGAGACAATTGTTTGATTTGGACTGGCTCAAGGCAAAGTTATCAGAATACGGTATTGATTCCACTCGTGTGATTGACGTAACGCCGTCTTTGCGCGTTCGCATGAGCCAGTACGCCGAGCGCGGAGAGGAAATTAAGGCATGGATGGATGCACACCCAGAAGTAACTAACTATGTGATTTTAGATGACAATTATATTGGCCCTCCATATCAAGAGAATCACATTGAAGCTGGCCCTAACTTTGTAAAGAGTACCTGGAACGTAGGTCTAACCTTGACTTTAGCGGTTGAAGCTGTTAAAATTCTTGATGGGAAGGACAGAAGTATGCGGTTGGGATTGGAATAAAGTGAAGAAAAGCCAAGTAGTTGATGAAATTGTTAGTGTTATTAAAGATACAATTTTATTGTCAGAAAAAGATATGGCAACCGCTATTCTACATAAACTAGAAAAATTGGGAATGAAAGCGCCTAATAGATTTAAATGTGACTGCAATATCTGTAGAGATTGTAGTTGGGAGGATGAAAATGCTTGATTTAGAAAAAGCCAGACAGGAATTAAGTGAAAAGAATCTGGACCAGATTCAAAAAGAAACGGCAATCACCTGGGCCTCCAGAGCCGGGGTTAGTTTTCAGAACTGTCTAGCCGCAGAAGATTTGCTTAAGGCGGTCACATGCTTCTCCATTGGTCAGGAATATTTTCACGAAGCATTAGAGCATGCGGCTCTTGTAGAAGGCGAAGACGTGCTATCGGCCCTTAAACAAGAATTGATGCCTTATCAAGAAAAGGCTGCTGAGTATATAGATAATACTTTTAAGAAAGAAAGCGCTGTTTGAAAGATAGAAAAATCTTTAAAGGAGAAATAATGAAGAAGAAACAGAAAAAGAGTAAAGTATCTACACATGCCAAAGTTCTTGGATTTTATGTAGCGCTGGGTTTTGGTGTTCTCATTTATACATTGTTGCCAGTTAAGCCTCACTATAAGGTCGGACAATGCTACGCACACTTTTACAAGGCCACCGAGTCTTGGGAAAAAGATCAATACTCTATCTACAGGATTTTGGCGATTGGTAAGACGAATTATCAAACACAGCTTTGTCTGTTTAAGGGCGAATGTGCAAAGCCATTTGATTCCTCAAAGATCAGTTTTACAGAGGGATTCGGAGAGTTTGAACGATATAATAATAAATCAGTTTCTTGTCCCACTAATTAAGGAGAAAGTATGAAGTACGCAGAAGCACTGAATCACGTTAACGCGTTTTTACACGCACCCTACCACGCAGCGGTTGCTGCTTTGGTATTCCTATCCGTTCTTTGGTATGTCATTTATCGTCAATATGATAATGATGCCCCAAAGAAGGCGAAGCGTGAGCCTAAGCCTTCCAAGGCGCGAAAGAGTTCACGAAAAGGAAAATCCAAGAAATCGAGGCGGTAAATGAAACGCTCCGAAATGCTACGTATTATATGGGAGGCAATCAACGAATTGGAAGATGCCGACCATATCTTGAAGCGCATTGAGGATGCAGGAATGTTGCCGCCTGACAACGAAGAAGGATACGAACACGGATTGAATAATCATAAATGGGAACCAGAAAATGAGTAAGACCATACCATTATCTCAAGGTTACGAAGCAACTGTAGATGATGAAGATTTTGAATATTTAAATCAATTTAAATGGAATGTCAGAATTGTTTATGGTACGCAATATGCTAAGAGAAATATAACAACCGCAATAGGCAAGAAAACTACAGTAAATATGCATCGAGAAATTATGAAGGCTCCAAAGAATTTTATGATAGACCATGTCAACGGTAATGGATTGGACAATAGAAAAGAAAATCTTAGAATATCTACTAGATCTCAAAATTTAATGAATTCCAAAAAACCCAGTAACGGAAAAACATCGCAGTACAAAGGAGTTTGTTTAAATAAACAAACTTCAAATCATAAAAAGTGTTGGAGAGCAGAAATTAAGTTAAATAAAAAATCTATTTTCTTAGGTTATTTTTATAGTGAAAAGGAGGCTGCTTTGGCATACAATAATGCTGCCAAGATGTATTTTGGTGCATTTGCTAAAATAAATGAGATTTAAATGAAGCAATTAATTTTAGTTGTAGGGCCTCCAGGGGCCGGGAAAAGCAGTTTAGCAAAAGAATACGTAAATAAAAAATATGTTCGTATTAGCCAAGACGTTGATGGAAGAGAACACCTGCACAAATTTGATATGGCCATTTTAGATAATAAGGATGTTTTTGTAGATCGTCTTAATTTCACTAAGCAACAGCGTTCCCGATATCTTGATTTGGCCAAGAAAAATGGCTATACCACCAAAATTATCGTACTACATGAATCCCATGAAACCTGTCTAAACCGTTGCCTTGCTCGACAAGGCCATGAAACCATTAAAGATGAAACTGCAGCTAAGAGCGCACTCAATATGTTCTTTTCCAAATATGAACGCGTTCAGGACGATGAGGCTGATTCTGTAGAACGTAGGTGGCCAGAAGGCCCAAAGATCCCGGCTGTTTATTCTGACTTGGACGGAACTCTATGCGACGTTGCCCATCGGCGCCATTTCGTTCGAAGACCGCAAGGCGAACGAAAGGATTGGAATGGATTTTTCCAAGCCATGTCGGAAGACCCAGTTAATCAGCCGGTAATGCAAGTTTTAAAGAAATTGAGCCCTACTTATCAGATCGTGTACTGTTCGGGACGCCCTGACAATTATAGACAAGCGACACTAGATTGGCTTGAGAAGAATGAAGCCCCACAGGGTCCGTTGTTTATGCGTTTGCGCAACGATCAAAGGCCCGATAACGTCGTGAAGGAGAATCTGCTTGATTTCGAAGTGCTAACTCGCTATGATTTGTTTTTTTGCTTAGACGATCGCGATCAAGTTATCAAGATGCTTAGAGGCAGAGGGTTTACGGTTTTCCAAGTTGCGTATGGAGATTTTTAAATATGTTTGAATATCTGCCGAAGTGGGAGCGAGCTGCTAAAAAAGAAGAAACTCTTGCGCCAAAACAAGAAGAGACACAAGACGGCAGTCTTTTTAAGGTTCCTCTTACCACTATTATAAAAGTAGAAAAATGTCCTAATTCTGATCGTTTAGATTTAGTCCATGTATACGGATTTCAGGTCGTTACGCAGCGAGATAGGTATAAGGTCGATGACAAGGTAATCTATATTCCGATCGATTCTATCCTCCCCAATTGGCTAGAGTCGCAAATTTTCCCCGAAGGCAGTAAAATTACTATTAAAAAAAGTCGCGTGCGCCAGATTCGTATTCGTAAAGTGGCCTCTCAGGGAATGGTCATTGATCCTGTAGATGTAATCTCTAAGGTTAATCCAGAATATTTAGTTTTAGAACAGGACTTGTCAACTATTTTGGGTGTTACTAAGTACGAACCTCAATGGAGTGGCAAAACTGGTACTAAGCAGCAAACTCCACGTAATAAGCCCAAGGAGAACCCTCGTTTTCATAAATACGGCGGTATCGACAATATTAAGTGGTATCCGACTTTTTTTGACGAAAAAGAGGTTGTCATTCAGGAAAAGGTCCATGGCTCGAATTGCCGTGCCTCTTACGCACGCTCCGTGCCAAATACCCTTTGGAAGAAGCTCCTCAAGCTAATTGGTCGCCTTCCGGCATACGAATATTGCTATGGAAGCAATAATGTCCAATTACAGCATCGTCCTGGAAATACCGGATTTTACGGTAGAGATGTATATAAGGACGTTCTAGACAAGGTTGATGCCTTTAGCAAGCTTAAACCTGGAGAAACCATCTACGGCGAACTCATTGGACCTGGTATTCAGAAAGGTTATGGATACGGGCATAATTCCCATCATTTCGTTCTTTTTGATGTCAAGGTTGAAAAAGAAGATGGTTCTCAGGAATATCTAGACCCTGAGAAGGCAGAGGCATACGCCCAAGAGCGCGGATTTGACTTCGTACCCGTTCTATATAGGGGTGTTTTTAATGCAGAACTGGCCAAGACGCTCTCCATTGGACCTAGCGTCTACTGTCCTACCGAAAAAGTTAGAGAGGGCATCGTAATTAAGGCTAGAACCGAATATTCAAACGCGTCAAGCAAGAAGGCGCTTAAGCTGATCTCTGAAGCGTATTTAGATGATTTTTCGAATACGGACAATCATTGATATGGAAATACGTAAAGGATTAAAATTAATAATTGCAGGTTCTCGTGATATATGGTTAAAACACGACGAACTATTTGAAATCATTGATAAGTTTGGTATCTTATATGAAATCGATGAAATTGTTTCAGGATGTGCATCTGGTATCGATTCTAGCGCCATAGAATTTGCCGTTCGCTATAAAATACCTTTGAAACGTTTTGAGGCCAATTGGGATAAATATGGAAAACTTGCTGGGCCACGTAGGAATCTTGAAATGGCCACCTATGCCGATGCTCTCCTATTGATTTGGGATGGCCGATCTCGGGGTAGTCTCAATATTAGAACTAGAATGAAGGGTATGGGAAAACAAATTTTTGAAGTTGTCAAGGAGTAATGTAATGTGTCAAATATGCATAAATATTGAAAATGGCCGTCTTACCGCAGAAGAAGCCCTTAGAGCTGCTAGGGAAATGGTTCTTACCACAGAGGACGAATACAGCGAAGAAATGGAGCACTATTTAGATGTATTTGCCAAGCTTGAGGAAGAGGATGAAAAAAAGAATCCATAATAATAAGCAAAACGTTTTACAAAGTATATTTTTAGCTGTAGTATGGAGTGGTGTACTTTTGTTAATGTTACTTAATTTAGCTAATAAATAATGAATATTTTACGATTTCCTAATCCCTTTCTTACAACGGCCACCTACGAGGTCACCGTTTTTGGGGAAGAACTTAAAGTTCTATTAGATTCCATGTATGAATCTATGAAATCCAGCAAGGGCATTGGGCTTGCCGCTAACCAGGTCGGACTGCTACACAAAGCTCTCGTCATGGACGGTCCCAATGGTAGATTGGATATCGTTAATCCTGTTATCGTTAACAAGTCGATCAAGCCAGCCAATACAAAAGAGGGTTGTCTGAGTTTCCCAGGTGAATTTGTGATTGTTCCTTCCAGAGTGGAATGGGTTCAGGTACAATATAAGAACGAGAAAGGCGAAGAGAAAAACGTCATTCTAAAAGGATTGCATGCGGTTTGCTTGCAACATGAAATCGATCATTTGAATGGTAAAATATTCATGTCCGATAAAAGTATTCCAAAGTATGAGCGTAAACGATTGGCCAAAAAATGGGGAATCAAATGAAAGTTCTGTTCCTAGATTTCGACGGTGTCTTGAATCTTTATCCTAATCCTTCTAGAAATGGAAGTTTTGATAGGAACGCATGTATTAATCTAGAGATGCTTTTAAATCGACTTCCAGATTTGAAAATCGTAGTATCTAGTTCTTGGCGTACTTATGGGTTGGATGCGGTAAGAGATGTTCTAAAGTCAAATGGCATTGATCCACGCAGAGTCATCGATGTTACAGGCCATGAGGAAAGCAAGGATGATCGAGACCATAGAGGTTTTCAGGTAGAGTGTTGGCTTAAAAAGCACCCTAAGGTGAAATCATTTGCGATTGTTGATGATAATAGGGATTTCAAGCCATTGCATGATAAACTTGTTCAAACCAATAAGACTGTCGGTTTAACTCAGGCCAATGTAGAGAAATTGATGGATATTTTATCTAAACAGGAGAATGTATGAAAATCAATCTAAGTTGTGAAGAGTACAAGCCCACCACCAAGAGTGGACAAAAAGAAAAGTGTCACTGTAAGTATCTGAACAGAAATTTCAATAGGAACATGAAGATTTATAATATGTTCATGAAAACGGTTGAGAAGCCTTCTAAAAAGAAGTAATGAGTCGAACGTATCGAAAAGGTGGCAAAGGCCCGGGTTATGAATACTGGAGCAAACGAGCCGGGAATAAGGACTGCCCTCTGCCTGGAAAGTTTTCTAAGAATAGAACGCACCGTTTAGAAAGAATAGAAAACAAGAAAACAGTAAAAAAGGAATCGGATGATGTTTAAGAAGTTAAGAGCAAAAATTGCGCTTTACTTTTGTCCTCCTAAAAAGGGAGATGCTTTTTATGGAGATGCCCTAGATTTTATGTGTGAAAGCTCATCTGAACGAATTTTTTATCAAATGACGGATAGGTACGGACAAACCCTTTGGCATTTCGTGCCAGGCAATAATACGTATAGATTTGTAATAATTAATGATATGACGCCCTATTACGTTTGTGACGTCGAGATTTTGGCATCTAGCAGAGAAAATCCATACAAGAAAACCTGGCTAAAGCGCACGCGCGAGCGAAGAATATGGAAGAAGGATTTTCACCGTTTAGTTGTCGAAGGCAGAATGGTAAAAACTACTTCTCAGTCGATGTTTAATTAATGGGCTCGAACGATAACTTAAAGACCGCCAAGCGAGTTCGCGATGCCGAGGACATGTCCTTTGATGGCTGCCAGGATAAAAGTGTCCGAAAGGCAAAGAAGAAAGAAAGGCAGCGTGGACGCTCAATTGCTAGAAAAGAACTGGACGAGGTTGGCTCATACCGTAAACGCGGTAAGCTTAAGTAGCTCTCTGTTTTCTTGCCTTAAGATAACGTTTCACTCGGTATAGCCTAGCTTTATCATTGTAAATTCCAGCCAAACATTCGTAGTTCAACCAGGTTATATAAAGAGGCCCCAAATCTATTAATTTACAGAAACAATTAGATTCATGGATTCCAAATGACCACGTCCCCATAGCTAGACCAAATTCTAATCTGTGGATTCTCATTTACCAGTACTGCCCCAGCCGCCAGTCCCGCGCCCAGTTTCATCTAAAGAATTTGCTTCATGAAAAAATACATGTATTACAGGGCATATAACCCCCTGAGCAATACGATCGCCTTTTCGTATGATAATGGGAGCGTCGTTGCCATCATGCCAACTTCTAGTGCCCGAATGCCACATAAGTACTTGTATTTCCCCACGAAAATCACTGTCGACGGTCCCAATTGAATTAGCGATTCTTAATTTAGTTTTTAAAGATAGGCCTGAGCGTGGGCGAATCTGTAATTCGTATCCTGACGGAACGGACATTGACAGGCCAGTTCTAATTAGTTTAGTATCTCCGGCTTCCAATGTTACGTCTTCTATGGCCACGAAATCAAATCCACTGGCGCCAGAAGTGGCATAACTAGGCGTAATTGCATCGGGATGTACTTTTTTAAACGTTATATTCATAGTTTCTCCTATTCTTATGTGACTACATTTTGTATCAATTGTCAAGAACAAACTTAACCAATTAATACTGTTCATCATTTTTATGTGATACTAATACGATTAGCATGATATAAACAGGATACCTAACACATGAATCTTAAAGGAGAACCTCTTTTCCGGAGATCCGATGGCTGAGACTCGTAAATCTATAGTATTTCAAGCACGTTTTGACATGTCTGAATTGCCCCAGGCCGTAAAAAGCATGCAAAGGCAAATGGAGCAAATGAATACGGGTACGCGCATGGCTCAGCAGGGCATGGGCGGAGTTATACCCAAGCCAGATGATATTCAGAAAAGTAAAACTGCCTTAATGCAGTTCATTCGAGAACAGGCGCAGCAACAAGAACGGCTCCTTGGTCTTATCAATAAACAGGCTGACAAAGTTAGCATGCTAAGTAACATTGATAAAAATTCCTTGAAAGATGAAAAAGAAAAAGAAAACGTAATTAATAGACAAATTCGTGCCAAAGAAAGACTTTTGGGCTTAGAAAGTGCATATGATTCTAGACAGAAAGTTTTAGGTCAAGCATTAGACGTCTCCGGAGGAGGACAATTAGGTGGAGGCAAAACCGTCAACGAATTGCTTTCTGGAGCCGCTAAACGATTTGTCATGCCCGCAGTTGTCTCTGCAATAGTTGGCGCTACAGCTAAAGCTATAACTCAATATGCGGCATTACCAAGAGAGATAATGACCGCCACGGGCGCGGCAACGCAAGGGCTGATTGGTACCCCATTACAAAATGTACAAACAGATTTAATTAAAACAATGGCTTTTAAAAAGGAATGGGGAGAATCCTTATCGTTGGCCTCTCAAGAAAGAGAAAGAGCGAACTTTTTAGGAGCAGCCCGTCTATTTTCTGCAAAAGGATTGGTGGGTCGGTTTGGTAGTGACTTATCGGGTATAATGGATTTTATTTCTCCTGGGACTGGTTCTGCAACCGTGGGACGCCTAGTAAATCCTTATGAGCAGGGATATCAAGCTGAACAAACTCAAATGCAAGCCCAACGTGCACAAGAGGTTTATGCCGCTAAACTACAAAGCGATCCAGCAAAAATGGCAGCTATTAATAAGTTCTCTCAAAATTACATGAGAGATTTGGCAGCTCAGCGGGCGATGGGCTTGTCAGATGATCAGTATTACGGTCGTGGTGGTTTTCAAGAAAGATTTAACAAAGGTGGATTTAACGAAGAGCTAGGTCTCGGTATGGCCGGACAAATTCAATCTGCCGGTGGCTCTACTAGAGGGGCAGCAGGACTATCTCTCCTCGGCTTGCAGGCACAAAGAGGCCTTGATCTAACTAATGCGGGGAGTATTTTAGGAAAGATAAGTGGTACAGCCGGCGGAGCAGGAGCTTCAGAACAAATATTTAGAAAATTAATGGAAGAATCTGTTAGGGCGGGATTAGATAAGAGTGAATTTAGAGAAGAACAAAGACGTTTTACAGATGCGGCCTCTGACATTTTGGCAGGTACGGGTGTAAAAACTGCGGCCGATGCCGCCATGGTATTGTCTGGGTTTACTAAATTTTTAGGCGGAGAATCCACTGTTCGTGGAATTCAAGGTGCAGTAGGAGCCTTTGAGCAAGTACAAGGTCTTACTTCTCAAACCAGTGGTCGTGGCGGAGCCATGCAAATGGCTAGTTTTATGAGAAATCCTAGGTTACGTAGATTAGGCGCCGCTGGATACGGAGAACTAATGAGAATGCCTGAAAAGGATATGGTTGCTTCTAATGAGGATATTATAGGAGCAGCAGCAGAAATTGGTATGGCACCAGAAAAGTTAGCAACAACTCTTAAGCAAATGAAAAGAAATGATATGTTGTTGACCTTAGGTCTTGATCCAATGGAAATAAAGGAGTTTGCAGATTCTGAAGAAGGAAAAGCCTTTAGGGCAAGCGGTGGAAGATCCACTGGAATGTTGAGCAGGAAGCATTTGGCCGTATGGAGAAAAATTCAAAAACAAACTCAATTTGGAACAGACTATAATGGCCCACAGGAGCAGGCAGCCTTAAATTTAGGTATTTTAGGTGGGGAGGGCGGACCTTCAACCGGTCTAGGGGCTATTCCAGGGGCCTCTAGAAGGGCTGATATTACTGTAGCTGCATCTGGACAAGTAGCTCAAGAGTTTCTAGAAAACTTTAGAGAATTTAGCAAAGCCATTACCCCCTCTACAGAAGCAGTTGCTGATTGGACAAAACAATTGATAATGTCTGCTACGGTGTTGCGATACACCGCCGCTGGGAATCAAGCTGCAGCTTTGAAAGCCTTATCTGAAGCTAATGCTAAAAATGCTACTAATGGTGGCCAACCACAGGTAACCACTCCTTCTTCTGAGTAATATGTATGTCTAACACTAAAGCGTACACATATTATATAGGACCACAGTCTAATCCACAAGAGTCTGCTAGTCCCACAGTTTCTGGTTCCTTGTCTGGCGCCGCTGCAGGCGCCGCCATCGGAGTAGGTTCTAGAGAAATTGGATTAATCAGTCAAACCAGTCCCACGTGGGTTCTTACTTTTGTTCGTTGGCAATATCGTGATACCTTACGCACCCCTACTTCTGCACCATCCTCAGTACGCGATCCATTAATAGTTCAAAGTGATTGCATAAGCGTTACCACTACCTTTAATAAAAATACGTTAACCCATAATATGACCGCATTGTTGCTAGAAACAGATACTAATTATGCAGACGCTATACATCCGGGTGATTTTGTTTTTGTTAACATTTTAAATTGGGAATCAGACGCTGAGGATGTAGCAATTAAAGCTTCCAAACAGCTTCCCATCAATGAACAAGATGATGGTTTTAAGGGATTTTATAAGATTCAAGGTGTTAGAAAACTTGCCATAGTAGATCCACAAACTGGTATAAAAACTGTCGCTATAAAAATAGATGGTTTTGCATTTACAGAATTTAATAATACTATTTATTTTAATCCCAATCTAATATTGCCCAAATTATTGGGCAATCAAGCACTTTTCATTAATAATATATCAGCAGCGTGGTCTCAGCTGATTAGTATGGCAGGAAAACCATATCTTCAAGAAATTCTTGCTTTTTTGATTCAAAGTTTAATAGGTTCTGGGGTTAACCCACAAGCACAACAGGCTAACGGTTTAGTTGTTAGTCCTAATATACATTTCCAAATGCCAATTTTGGTTAGTAGACTTTTAGGATTGACTGTTAATCCTACTATTCCTGCGTTGAATGCCACCAGTTCTGCTACTATAGCGGCAAAAGATGTTTATAAATATTTATTTGGTATTCAACAATATTCCAGCGGGGCAAATCAAAAACTGCAAACTGGAATGAATCCTTCTAATTTAGAAAAATCTCAAAGATATCCTAATTTTCATTATACTACTCAGCCGTGTCCAGGAAATACTATTCTCAAGCCAGAATATTGGAATCAAGTAACATTGTGGTCTATTTTAAATCAATACACTAATGCTCCAATAAATGAATTGTTTAGTTCTCTAAAAATAGACCACGATACTGGTAGGGTATTGCCCACTATTGTATTTAGACAGATTCCCTTTACTTCCGAAGATTTTGCTTCCCAAATTCTTGGTGTAGGATTTAATGGTAGTGAGATAAAGTCAAGCACAGGTTCCATTCCTAGTGGTTCATTTCCAGTAACCCAATTTTTAACATTGCCGAGATGGAAGATAGGTTCTGAATCAGTTTTTAATACCGATCTTGGTACCGATGAAGCTGCACGAGTAAATTTTGTGCAGTATTACGCAAAGTCCACATTTGACAAACAGGGCACTGATATTTCTAATGAAACTGCAAGTGGAAATTATATTTTTGATCAAAAAGATGTTAATAGGAGCGGCTTACGTCCTATTGTAGTTCAAAATCAATTTGAAGATCTTCCTATTAATACAACAAAATATGCCAAAATATGGGCATATATTTATGGAGACGCCGTTATAGGCGGTCACCTAAAGATTAATGGTACGATAGAAAGTATAGGAATAGTAGAACCAATTGCTATCGGGGATAATTTAGAATTTGATAATACTGTTTTTCATATTGAGCAGATAACGCATAATGCGTCTATCAATAGAAGCAATGGAATGAAGACTTTTAGAACCACACTAAGTCTTAGCCATGGTGTAAACGTGAACAGTAGTGCGGTTGGTACAGTATACAGTCAAATGAATTATCCAGATGCATACCAGGATAGGGCCGTTGATTATCAAAATGAACAGATTTTACCAGGTGTTTCAGACAGTCAGGATACTACTAACAGGCCCAATAATGTTGATCAGCCACATTTACAAGATGTAGCATTCCCGCAACCCAATACAATCCCTAATAGAAATGGAGGCGGAAATAATAATGGATAATTTTTTACAGAATGGCGCAGTATTGCCACATGGATTGATAGGAGTAAACCAACAATCGGCAATGGCTGGATTCAATAAGAGTTATAGAAACACACAGCTAAGAATGGGCATAGTGATTTCTGCTTATGCAATTTCCGACACAAACAATGTCACCAAACTCACTACTGAATATGACGTCTTAGTCTTTGAACAAAATGAAAATCGTGGTTCTAGTATAATGACCTATAAAAACTGCATAGTAGCAGAGGGTGTGGGTTCTATTCCAGATTTTTTTGAAAAAACGTTGCGCGTGAGGGCGGGATCTCCGACCCCAATAAACACGTCTGGTCAGAATGGTGCGATAGTATTGATTCAATGTCTAGATGGTATGTCTGATAAAGCCATTATTATTGGGGCAATTACTCATCCAGATAGGGCTACTACTTTAGTAAATACTCAACCATATTTGCAGGGCGAATATAATGGACTAAATGTTACGATTGATAATGATGGTAGTGCAACGCTCACCTTTAAGGGGGCCACGGATAACAATGGTAAACAGGTAGATAGTTCACAGGGAAATACCGTAGTTCAGATAAAAACCGACGGTTCCTTTCAAATTAATCATTCTACCATTACCTTCACGCTTGATAAAAGTGGGGTGGCTACATTGACTACTAAGGGAGATGTTAATGTCAATTCGTCTGGCAAAGTAGCGATTAGTTCTACCGGTGATACAGATCTTACTGTTGGTGGAGACTGTAAGGCAACGGTATCTGGAAAATTGGTTGCTACTGCATCAGAGATTGATTTGAATGGGGATGCCGGAATGGTTGTCACCACAGTGACGAGTCCCCTAATCGATCTGATCTATGGAACTTTACAGCCTGGGGTTCCTACCGTAAAGGCCGGATAGTGATATGAAAATAATAAAAACATATTATGATAAAGAAAAGGGTTATACGTTAGTCGAATATGTATGTTCTAACTGTAAAGAACATAAAATTATTAGAAAGGAAAAGCTTAAAAAGAAAAAATATGATTTGTGCAATAGTTGCTACAATAAATCAGATTATAGAAAGATAACGGCACAAAAAATAGTAAGCAATAGGAGAAGTTTTAAGGGTAAGAAAAATCCAAATTTTAAGGGATTAATTTCATTCACATGTCCTTGCGGTAATCCGTTTCAAGTAGAGCAATCTAGAAAAGATACGGCAAAATATTGCTCTAATGATTGTAGACATATGCACAACGTGCTTCAAAAAACAAAATTGTCAGAAAGAAATAAGATTTCTGCTGTATCTGGCAAAGACAATCCACTATATACATCAATAGAATTAGCTTGTAGATGTGGAAATAAGTTTACGGTAAATCCATATAGAATCAAAAGATCTAAAAATGTTTACTGTTCTAGAAAATGTTCTGATCGATTCAAAATAGTAATTTCTAAACATATTTTATATAAAGACATAAAGTTTCGTTCTAGTTGGGAAGTTAAATATGCTCAATACTTAGATTCTCTAGGCTATTCATGGAAATATGAGCCAGAAGCCTTTGAAACCCCAGTTGGCTATTATACCCCCGATTTTTGGGTTCAAGACATAAACAGTTATGTAGAGGTTAAGGGATTCTTTAGAGATCAAAATGCTAAAGAAAAATTTGATTATTTTGGCACTAAATACCCAATAGTGTTGGTAAATAAAGAATGGTTTAAAGCCCATTCTATAGGGATTTAAATGCCACTATCAGGAGAAATTTTAGGCGGACTGATCGCAGCAAATTTGGCCGCAGACGGAGCTATTGGACCCAAACTAACTTCTTTTTCTTTAGCCGTTGGTACTGGGATCGTAGAAGCATTGGAAGGCATAGCGTTTGTTACAACAGACGTTGGCTTTGGTCCTATTCCTGTACCGCCCAGCACTGGCACCGGTATCGGTATTATAGGGCTTATTCCATCTGCCATGGCAGCATTGGCTCTTTCTACAATGAGTAGTCGGGGCCCAAAAGCGCCCACCTTCATGTTGGCAATAATGGACGCAGTGTCTGTGTATTTAGCCACCGCTGCGACATTAAATAGCATAAATCCTTTGGTAAGCATAGGCACTGCCACCATAACACCCGGCAGTTTTGTCGTTACCGTACCAGAAATGGAAGCTACTATTTTGGCAGCACTGCAGTCGGACGGAGCAATGGGCCCGCAATTATCCAATTTGTCTTTATCTATAGCTACCGGTGTGGTAGGTGGATTGTTGACTGGAACTGGAATTTTAATAATAGCTGGTTTACCTAGCCTAGTTCCTGCTACTGGGGCAGGCACTGGAATATTAACTTAGGTTTTTATGGACTTTAGAACTATTGCAGAATTTATGTACCCATATTGGATTTTAGGCGCCCTGGTAATGATGGCTGTAGTATGCGCAGGTCAAAGGCGTCTTTTGCGTATCGAGCTTAAGCCCATTTTGAAATGGTGTTTATGTTTAATTTTAATTACAGCAATAAGACTATTTTTGCTTAATACATTCGACTATTCAGGCCTTTTTGGAAAACCCACCGGTTTGATGATGATACCTTGGGTCGCATCCTTCACGGTGTTCTGGGAGGACGCGTGTCATGGCTTACCATTAGTAATTTTAGGCAGTTTAATAGGCACTGAGCGACGATGGGCACGTGCTGTTAACAAGCTTGCCATGATCCTTGTTTCCGTGTCTTTTGGATTAGGACATCTCTACCAGGGACCTTTGGTGGCATTGATTCTATCTTTTTACGTATCATACTCCGTTAAATATGGTAAGAAATACGGTTTCGGTACTGTAATTATATGTCACACGCTTTTCGATCTGGTGACTTTTCTCTTTATCAAGTATTTTATGGGAGCATAAATCAATTGTTTTCAATGAGTTAGCGTAATCCTTTGAACACAATCTTAATAGTATGTCATCAATTGGAGACTCTTTTAATTTAGGCGTACCGCAGGCAGTGCAGTCTATCAAGAATGCAGCCGGTATTGTTGCGTCCGTTAATAACAATAAGACTAGTTATAATGCAGCCTTACCTTGGGTAACTAGTAATATAAGTAGTACTTTTTTTCAATCTATTAGTATACAACCTGAAAGATGGGATCAATTATTCCCATATAGACTGTTAGTTATTGATTCTTTAACCAATAAGGTCGTTTCAGGGCCTCAAGGCGGTGCAACTGCCGCCGTACCAACTATTGCTGTAGCTCCCGGTACGTCAAGCGCTATTGTATCGTTTACCGCATCTAGTTCCTGGATTTTCCAGTTACCAATCTCTCCTCAACAGTTAACCATTTCAGAGCAATTTGCTATTCAGACCTCCGCCACACTACGTGGTATTCTAGAGGAACACTCTGGTTCTAGATTTAAGACTATAAATGCTCAAGGCACAATGGGAGTGTGGCCCTCCAGATCTAATGTTACTCAAGGCGCACCAAGTACTCCCGGAATTCTTCAATCAGTTTTTGGTGGCACTATCTCTGCGGTTGGTGGTTTAGTTGGACAGGTATCCAACGTTATCAATACCGCTACTACTGGTGCTGCAGCGAATAAACCAGTTTCTCTAAGGCCAGAAACCTCTTTGTTTGGACAAACCAGTACTGGCTACTATCAAGCGTTAAAATTGCAACAGTTTTTAGAACAATATGTAGAAGCAAAAAGAGATCCTGCAAATTCTAGTTGGCGTTTAGTTTTTGATATTCCTAAACAGAATCAATCATATGTTGTTAGCCCAGTAACTTATGATTGGGTTCAAAACGCAAATCAACCGATGAAAATAGATTTTAGATTTCAATTGAAAGCATGGAGACGAATTCAATTAGACCAAACAACCACTCCAGCTTCTACGAATAATCAACCATTGACTGCAGGTATTTTGCAGAGAGTTTTAAATACGCTTACAGAAGCACAGCAAGCGTTAAGTGGTGCTACCAATCTAATTAGCGCAGTACGTTCTGATGTAAACAATATTTTTAATATATTTAGGCAATCCACACTTTTTGTTAAGGGATTGGCCGGTGTAGCTGCTACTACGGCAGATTTACCTACAGAGGTTGCATCGGGTTTTCAAAGTGCCATAGCCACCTCGATTAACACCTCTTCGTCCTCTATTTTGGCAAACGTAAGCGATCAGCAAACTGTAGCATCAGTTAAGGCTATTGCCAATATGTCAAATCAATCTGAGGGTTTGAGCTTATCTGCAGTTTCTAGTGGACAATTGGGCGCTTCTGCTGCTTCTTATCAATCTCTTAATCCGGTACAAAACGTACTTTCTAATCCCAATGCCAATTATCTTTTGTTTGCCCAAGTACCGGTTAGTTCACTTTCTTTATCTAATGCGCAAAATGCTACAGTACAAAATGTTCTTAATACGGCTAGCCAAACGACCATTGCACAATTAAAAGCATACAGGGCAACCGTTTTACAGCTAGCCCTTCAGTTGTCCAATAGTTTTGGCACTGGCTCTGCATATTATAACAAATTATTTGGATTACCGGCCCCCGCAGTAAGCTACGTTCCAATCACCGTAGATCAATATGAACTTTTAGATACTTTGTATGAATCGCTGGTAGCCTATGATATTTTAACAGCTTCCACTCAGATTGACGATCAATCGATAGTAGACAGCATGTCATACGTTGCTGGATTGGCAGCGACCGCCGATATAGCTTTTACAGTTCCAACTAGCAAAGTGTTAGTGCCAGTACCGTATGGATTAACAATTGAAGCAATTGCTGCTAGATATTTAGGCGATCCAGAATTGTGGCTAGAAATTGCCACCCTTAACGGACTGAGCGAACCCTATATAGATGAAATAGGATTTCAACTTCCATTGCTATCGAATGCTATCGCTAGACAGGTAGTGGTAAGTAGTGACTACGATTTATATATTGGACAAACTGTAACCCTTATCGGCGCAGGACAAACTTCTTCTTCTAGAACCATCTTAAAGATTGAGCAACTATCTACCACTAATTTCCTTTTGACTTTAGATGGACTACCCAACTTAGATAATTTCACTACAGCAATAGGCTCGTACATACAGGTATATTTGCCCGGTACCGTAAATAGTCAACAGAAGATTTTTATCCCTAGCGATTTGCCAGTTCCGACCGTGTCCAATATCATTCCGCCTTCAGCTACTTCCGGCGATGCTCTGACAGCATTAAGTAAAGTTGATTGGCTCTTATCAGATGGTGGCGATCTGGTATTAAATCAATACGGTGATTTCAGGTATTCTTCTGGAATTACTAATATAATTCAAGCTTTGCGTATTAAATTCGGAACTCAAGCAGGAACAGTGCTCACACACCCCAATTTTGGGTTAAATGTGCGCGTAGGTTCTATTAGCTCTGAAGTGCAGCTGCAACAGCTTTATAACTCTATAAATGAAATGATAATTCAAGATCCTAGATTTCAGTATGTTTCTAATTTGCAGATTACACTCAATGGACCAACACTAGGTATTAATTTAGCTGTACAATTGCCTAATAATACTGGGGTTTTCCCTGTTTCATTTGCATTAACGACGCCAACTTAGTCAATGATATAGATAACATAAGGAACCCGAATCTTTATAATATGGCAACTCCAACCCAAAATATCCCCAATATTCAGTCATATGAGCAGTATCTCAGTGATATGCTTAGCAGTTATGCGGCTGCTCTTGGAATTAATGACTTTAATACTGGCTCCATTAACACCTCGTTCTTCGAGGCGGTTGCGCTTACCGCAGCGCGCGCATCGGGTGATCTCCTTCAAACTCTTAATCTTTTTAGCGTAGATCGTGCTACCGGAGACGCCCTACAGCGCTTGGCCCTTGAATACGGTGTCAATCCGGCACAAGCTCAATCGGCTGGCGGCCTTGTCAATATTATTGACACTAGTTTTACCAAAATTTCTACTACCATTTACGCCGGAACTCCTGCACCGAATATCGGAGCTACAACTATCAATGTTAGCGACGCCTCTTTATTCCCAGCTTCTGGGAGCGTGTATTTGGGCCGTGGTACCCCTAATATTGAAGGGCCCATACCTTACTCTATCCCACCGGCAAATGTAGGCTCTTATTGGACCATCACCCTTTCTGTGGCAACTACTAAATACCACAATCTGGGTGAAAGTATCATTTTGTCGCAAGGTGGCACCCGTACTATTGCGGCCAACGTAATCGTGGTTGCCCCTGGTGTTGGTACCAGTCCCGATATCCAATACGGTGTGGTTGCTCAAGCGGTAATTCTAGATGGCGAAACCGAAGTCGATAATGTTCCAGTTACAGCCCTTCTACCCGGTTCTGCTGGCAATGTACCCGCCGATTCAATAGTAGCATTCGCATCTCCCCCATTTCCCGGAGCATCTGTAATCAATCCCCTACCCTTCACAACCGGGACAGACAACGCAACGGATCAGCAACTGCGAGTACAAATTAAAAACGCATTAGCGTCACAGGGATTGGGAACTGCAACCGCTGTTGAAGCCGCACTATTAGGTGCCACCGCCACCGAATCAAGTGGCATTATAGATAGTATTATCAGCGATTCTTTAGTGACTAATACTAATGGCAGTTGCACGGTATATATAGACAATGGTACTGGATATGAAGAAACTTCTAATGGGGTTGGCCTAGAATTTATTGTAGATAGCGCATTAGGCGGTGAACAGTTTTTCCAGTTACAAACTGGCGGAACTCAAGCGCCGGTTGCACAGGCCTATTTACAAACAGAATTAGCAGAGCCATACGATCTGATAGGTGGCGATACTTTAGCGGTAGTTGTTGGTGGAATAACGTATCAGCACGTATTTGCCAATGCAGACTTTGCTTCTCCTGGTGCCGCCACTGCCTATGAAGTATCAGCATCTATTAATGCCGACACTGCTTTGGGATTTGAAGCGAGTACCGCAGGAAATGCGACGTTTGTCATAGTACGAGGAAAACAAGAATCTGGGGAGGATGTAATTTTTACTACTATCCCCACTACAAGTGGTAGAAACGCCGCTGTTTTGATGGGATTTCCTACAAGCACAATAGAAACTTTAAGGTTGTACAAAAATGGCACCCCGCTCAGTCAAGATGGAATAACGGCTTCGGTATTTACGCAGGCACAACAATTGTGGTCCAACACAATTGCTAATGGGGATACTTTGATTTTGTCTGTAGATGGCACTGCAGCCATTACATACACTATTACAAATGCAGATTTTATTGCTACTGGTCTATATACAAGCGTAAACAATGACAATTCACTCGCTTCCTGGATACAAGTTTTTAATAATATATTGACCGGAGTCACGGCTACAATAGTTGGCGATCAAATAGAATTGACCAGCAATTTAGGTGCCAATAACAGAGCTAATGTAACCATCAGTCCACTGTCCACCCTTGTTAATAAGGGCATGTTTTCAGCCACACTTGGATTGTCTTTTCAGGGCGCAGCATCGGATTACACGTTAGACCGCAATACCGCACAGTTTGAATTAGTTGTTCCCTTAGTGAAAGGAGATCAATTATCGGCTGGAAGTGCTAAAACCGCCGCGTTTGTACAAAGTACAAATTTTTCCAGTAATAGTATCACATTAGCGTCACCAGCGCATATTTGGATTCTCGTTGATACTGCCGGACAAATCATTCATACTGGTGTTATTGCCAATACAACGATTGCAGTCTCTTTACCCTCAACCAATATCATTCGGTATACATCCGATGTCCCATCGGCATTTGACAATGTGTTGCCAGGAGATTACATTATAATATGGTCAGCTGAACTTCCGAGCAACGATCGTCTTGAAGGAAGAGTTCATGCGGTTACTTCTACTACTGTAGATGTGCTAGTTACACCTGCAGAATGGGCCGCAGCAGTAGTTACATCTGTTATCAATCTATCTAATGGTTTTGTAATTTTACGAAGCGTTCTTGCACCACAAAGATTTGAGGTTTCCGCAGGCACTCTTACCTTGGACCAAGTAGCTGCACAATTACAAACGCAAACCGATGAACTTGTTTTTTCTGTATTTTTAGAAAAATCCTTAGTAATCACTACCAACACAATAGATCCCACCGGCTCTGTTTTAATCGTTACCTCTGATACACAGGGACAATTTTTACAATTAGCTGATGGCCTTTTTGATAACAGTAAAACTTCATTGATAGCGTTTTATGATAGTCAAGAATTTACCGGCGATTTGCCTCTGTTTATACATTCAACATTTTCTATACCAGAATTTGCCAATCCGCCTGATAGTTTTATTGATAATTTAGGAACTACCATAGTGCTAGATCCTTCAGAGCCCAACAATTTGATTTGTATGCTGCATCCATATGGTGGGATAGATGATGCACAAGATTTTGGAGAATGTCCACAAATTTCCTCTCTTTCCGGCAATGCAGTATCTATAGTTCCGCCCTTAACTCCGCCAACTTTGCCAATACCAATGACTCCAGATCCGTATATGCACAGAGTAAGAACTGTGGATCGATTTTATGTTGGTAGTCCATTAGAATTTGGATACGGCGATAATTTAATAGCGGTAATCGATGGAAATGTTATTAGTCAAAGCTATACAATTCCGATGTATCGTAATGCTTTGACTAATACAACACTTGTATCAAATTCCACTAATTTTAATGCATACGACGAAGATGCTGGACCAACATCGTCATTTACTACCTATTTTAATAATTTCAATTTTGCTAACTTCAAAGTTTACATGCAGGCCAAGAAGGTTTTGAAACCTACGCCATCTCAAACTGCCATTCTTTACAGGGCTGAACAGTGGGGCTCTAGCGGCGAACAAGTTACGGTGGAATACGTTTATCCCACAGGTCCCAATCAACCAATAGGAAGTACGGAAGTCATAGGCTCTACTGTGGCGCTTAGCATCAATTTAGCCAGCGGTCCCGTGTCTTCCAATTCTATAACTTCTTCTACCAAATGGAATATCGTGGTTACCCATGGAGTGCCGAGCGCAACCATAGATCAGGTAACTTTTATTTATGCCGGTCAATATACCTTTACAGTCACAGCTGCCAATGCGACTGTGGGCGCCATATACTCTAATAATGGTCAGAATTTCTTAGTTACCACCACAATTGCTGGCGGTACGACTCTTGTTACTACTGGATTACAAGGAGCACCCTTAACTTCAGGTACTTTAACTAAAGTAAGTGGTACTGGGGATGCAACGATTACTTTTTCTTCTTTCACCTTTACTGGATTTGGAACTGCACCGGCATTGACTTTGTTGGGTGGAGAATACGCTAATATATCTACACAAACAGGGTTTAACATAGGTAATGCTGGCATTTTTAGAGTGTCTACACAAGCTGGATTTACTCCTACTGCTACAAGTTTTTCTGTGCAAGCGCCCGCTGGCCAAGCCATATCTCAGTCAGGCGTCTCTACCCTAGTAAATGGTGGTATTTTATTATATACAGCTTCGCCTACAACTGCAGCACAAGTAGCAACGTTTGTAAATGCCAATCTGGCTTCTTACGTCTCTGCTACGCTGGTAAATGACGGTGGTACGAGTGGCGCAGGTGTTATTGTATTTAGTACTTATGAAGATAGTGCATTTACCTTTAGCAATGTTCAATTGTTAGACGGGGTCAATTGGATTTTGTCTAGCAATGTGAGCGGATCTCCACAATTCGTTTTTAAATTACCTCTAAGTTTGCCAACCGATGTTGGGTACGCCTTTAATAATGGCGAGACATTACGACTAGTTCCTACCACAATGGAACAAGTTTTTCGTTTTATATCCGTACTGGCGGTTACAGGACTTAGCACCGTTGGAACTATAGAGTTGGTAGACAGGGGAACTAGGCTTGAGCTGGCCACACAAACATTGGGAAGTGCAGGCTCTATACAGATTATTGGCGGTTCTGCTAATAGTATTAGTCTTCCAGTATTGAATTCTGCTGAAATTATCAATAATGATCTAATAGAAATTTCAGTGGATAGCGTAGCTTCTCATTTTGTAACAAGCGATCAATGGTTTAGATTGCAGGCTGCCAACACACAGAAAAAAGTAACCGGTTTTGACTTTAATACCGATGTATCTGTTATTGCAAGCGATCCTACTACTGGTGAAGCTACTATCGTAATAAGCAATAGTACGTTGACTCAAAGAAATTTTGGTAGACCAAGAAATATACAAGTGCAAGGCGATACCTTTAGGGTAGAAAAGCAAGGCAGCTTAGTATGTATCAGTTGGACCGGTATTGGCCCCAATCCAATGTTTGAATCTGCTCTTAACTTTAACGATTCTAGCGGTGGAACTTTTAATGCCTCACTTATTGCTGGCACCAGCGATGTGCAATTTATTGTTGAAAGTGGCAATGTAAACTTTACCGAACTTTCTATCGGTGATTTTATTACAATTGCCAATCAGTATATATTTACGGTTACCGCTGCAAATGCAACAGCTGGTGCTATATACTCGAATAACGGTCAACTTTTTACGGTTAGTAATACGATTGTTGGTGGCACCACCTTGACAACGACTAGTACCGGAATCCCCGCGACTTCAGGTACTTTAACTAAAGTAAGTGGTACTGGGGATGCAACGATTACTTTTTCTTCTTTCGTTGCTGGCACCAATATATCTGCTAACAATGTAGGCACATTTGCAGTTACTGGAATTTCTGCTAATGGAAAAACCATACAAGTAACCAACCCTGATGCTAAAAATCAATTTTCTTCAGGCGGTTTCACATTTACAGGGAATGCTAACTCTGGAGATCAATTTGTCGTTGGGGCTACCACATTAATAGCCGGAACAAATTTTGTAATAGGAGCAACGTCCGCCGCTACGGCTGTTAATTTAGCCGCCGCTATCGGTTTATTGCCTAATTTAACAGCTTCTGCAATTGGGTCAACCGTCACTACCACCGCAACAATACCATCTTATAGTACTTCTTTATCGTATATTCCATTTAGTACTACTCAAGTAACAGTGGGAGCATTTAACGCATTGGCCTTCTTTTCTGGTAATTTCTCGGCAACTAGCGGAGTATCGGAAGGGGACACCGTTATTTTGGGACCTCCGTTTTCTCCATTGAACCAGGGACAATACAGGGTCATACGCGAATACAACAACAGTATTTGGATTCAAAATCCAGACTTTGTGGAAGAAGAAGTTAATCTTTCATACAATCCAGTAAGTCTTGGATTCAACACTACTACTGGTTTTAATGTCACCGTAGTCAATGGTTTAATGCACATAGAATGGAATGGCACCGGAACTGCCCCAACTTTAGGAAATGTTATTGCTGGCGATTTCACTACACTGGGCACTAATTTTGTATCTGCTAACCAAGGAAGTTTCATGGTGGTAGATTCTAGCGTAGCATTGCCACAAATCACAGAGTTATTCTTACCTAGTGGTGCTGTATTCGCATTGAGCGGTGCTGGAACCTATTTTACTATATACAGTGCTGGCAACGCACAAAAGTATTACGTTTGGTTCAACGTTAATAGTACTAACACTGATCCGGCACCGGGCGGATATACCTCAGGCATACAGGTAGCTATTTTGAGCGGAGATACTTCCACTAACGTAGCAAGCAAAACAGCTCTGGCATTGACTATTTCGGCATTTTCCGTTGTTTCATTGAATAATACGGTAACCATAACGACTGTCAGTGATATAGAAACCAATCCCACAGTTAATGTTAACGTACCGCCTCCATTTGAAGCTCTCACATTACAGTCCGGAACTAGGACTTTTATAGAAGTTATTAATCCGGGAGCCGTTGTGGACTCATCTGTAAGTGTAATTCCAGCTACTTTTACATTTACTGGAAATGCCAATACAGGTGATCAATTTGTTATAGGCGCAAACACGTTAGTTGCTGGAACAGATTTTGTAATCGGTGGGACTTCTACGACCACCGCTGTTAATTTAGCTGGAGCTATTAATGCTCTCCCAAATTTATTGGCCACTGCTAATGGAACAACGGTAACAGTAATATCAACAGTATTGACATATACTCCGGCATTGTCCTATGTTCCATCAAGTACCGCCGAGGTAACCGTAGGAGCTGGCTCTACTTCCGGGATTTTCTTGGGTCATAGACCACAAATGCAATTTTTCCCATACGACGCTTCTGTTCCTGGAGATTTATTCGTTGTTGCTGGTAATGTTCTTACTCTTGTTAATGCCGGGTCATATCCAATTGTTCAGGTCCTTAATGCAAATACCGCTATAGTGAAGGGAAATATGGCAAGTATTTCAAACGTAAATTTAGAAAATAATGTCAATTCCGTATATGTGGAAGAGGGTGTAGCATATTCTGGATATAAACACGTCTATATGGTTAGTGCTGAACCCGGAACTACCACGCAAAGCTTGATTGTATTTGATACTATCGCACAATATGATAAGATAAATCCTTCTGCGGGTGTAGAATTGACATCTTTAGCCAAATTGAATTTTAATACTACCTTAAAAAACGGATTAGATGCGTACAGGTACAATACGGGATTGATAGCAGAGGCTAACAGAATCGTATACGGCGATCCTAGAGATCCCATCACTTATCCTGGTGTAGGCGCTGCAGGAGCAGACATTTTTATAAAGGCTCCTTTAACGCTCCGAGTCACCATAGCTGTGGATATTAGATTGTTGACCGGTGCCCCGTTTCCTAGCATTGTACAGCAAGTACAGTCTAATGTTACTGCGCTAATCAATTCTAATCCAGTTGGAAAATCTATAGATATCTCTTCTATAGTAAGCGTTATACGCGCCATACCAGGAATTATTTCTGTGGCCATATCTAGCCCGCTCTATAGTCCCACAGATGATTTAATCCAGGTAGCCCCCAGTGAAAAAGCATTAGTACTTGATCCAGCTACCGATATTAGCGTATTTCAAATCGGAACTTAATCATGGCAGTAACTACTCCAGCACAAGAATACATAAGACTTAGGTCTTATCTAAATCCGTATATTCAAGGGCCCAATACGACTGCGGTACTAAAAGCCTTGGCCGCTGGTATGGCTGCACCATTAATTAACAATGCGGCAGCGGTAAACGATCAATTGTACATAGTCAGTGCCTCTGGTTCCTATTTAGATCAACGTTTAGCTGATTATGGAATTACACGCCCATCTAATGTGGGATTAACTGATTCCATTTTTAGAGAAATTGGCATACAGGTAAAAAATAGAAAACAAGTTAGGGATCTGATAAACCATGTTTTAGACTCTATATTTGGCGATGAATACACTCGTGCTACCAGTAAATCTAGCACAGTAGAACCGTATGCATTGAGCGATGGAGACACCCTAATAGTTAATTTTGATGATAATCATACGGCTACCATTACGTTTCATTCCAGTCAATTTACTAATATTAATGCGGCACTCGCAGAAGAAGTGGCCAACGCTATTACTATTACGCTAAGAAATTTTGGTTATTCGGGAACTGCCATATCGCAGAATGATGGAAATGGTAATTATGTATCGCTTATAAGCGACACTATTGGACCGGCTTCTTCGGTAACGGTAATGGGTGGAAGTGCTCAAAATCAGCTACTGTTTCCTTCGATATTAGTTGCTGGCGGCAATATGTCTACTCAATGGACAATATCGTTACAGTCCGGCGCCCCTGGCGGCATTTTACGATTCACCTGGACTGGTGGCTCTAATCCTAATCTAGGTAAAGTACAAGCCGGAGACTATGTTAATATTTTTGGCGGAGGATTCGCATCATCTCCCAATGAGGGTAGTTATGCCATATTAACATCTGTTGGTGGCGCAATAGACGATTCTTATTTTGAGATTCAAAATCCTTTCGGGACTTCTGGAATTATTATTCAAGGCGCTGATGACGCAGTGTTATTTTTTAATCCGGTAATGCAACAGTTGAATAGTTTGCAATCTTATGCGGCAGTATACCAAACTCAATCTAGGATTCTTCAAATTTTTCTACCCGCCACCACCCAGGTGATAGGCAGAACCAACATTGGCGCTTCATTTCTGCCGTATATACCTCAGACAGTGTACACGTTTAATGCCAACCCCAATTTTGGGGATACGTTTCAGATTACAAGCACCAATACATTTACTGCTGGCTCAAGTTTTACGATCGGAGCAACAATTGAAGAGACTTTAATAAATTTTGCAGCTGCTATCAATGCTATTCCAAATTTAGATGCCGTTATAGGAGCTGTTCCAGGAACTGAACCCGGAGTCCCTACGCTTACTATTTTTCTAAGTTCAGATGCCTTAACGATAGTTGGAACCTATACTGGCTCTGCTTCAATTACATCAAGCGGTGCTTTGGGAGATCCAGTTTCTTTGGAACCTAATCAAAAAGGGCCAAATATATTCGATCTATCACAGGGATTTACGGTAACCCATGTTAATACTACTTTAACACAGGAATTGAATGCTGATAGTCCGTATGTTTTTACGGTTGCAAATGCAGAAGCGTTTCCAAATGAGGAAGGCTTTTTAGTTTTTGGTTACGGAACTCAAGAGCAGGAAGGTCCGGTACCATATATTGCGCGTCCTTCAGACAATACCTTATTGCTCAGTCCAATTTATTCGATAAAAACGCCTCACGCACCAGGCACTTCGGTATTTTTAGCTAAAAATTCAGCAGTAGTTTTGCCACCAGACGGAAGTGATTACGAATTATGGCTTACCGATGTGGTAGCCGGACGTATCTATGCGCAAGATTTAATTCAAAGTATAGCGGCAACAGGAATTAGCATAGTATTCACTATTTTATATCCAGACGATATAGGGCTTGGAAAATGGGGCACCATATATTCAGAAATTTCTGAAATATACGGACCATAAGGATTTGTATGGGACAACCATTAACATTAACCGGATCGCAGATTATACTTTATATTAATAACACTTCGTATAAAGTTGTGCAATCAATAACATTAGACTTTGACTATACCGAAGATAGTATTTATGGAATCGACACTCCTTGGGCACAAGAAATTGCTGGCGGAAGAGCAATGGTTCGTGGAAAGGTCACTGGATTACGCACTAAATTAAGTGGAGGCTTACAAGGTTCTAATTTGCGTCCACTTTTTACCGATTTAGCGGCATCACCTTATGTTTCTATCAGAATAGAAGACCGTTCTACTGGGGAAAGTATTGTATTGATTCAAAATGCCAAAGTAACCAATGAATCACACACCATCGCGACCGGCGGAACTTACAAATTGAATTTTGATTTCGTTGGTCAGATTCCGTTGTTTGCTTTAGATAGAGCAGATTAGTCTATTGTTTTATTCCCCTTTCTAATATTGTCATCATACCACAAGGGCTGTAAATTTGTGTAATGACACGCCTCTTTAAATTGTTTTAGATCGGAAAGTTGAAATTTAGACAGCGGCTTTATATGGTCTATATGCCACCCCATTCTTCCATGATTTTCCCACGTCATACCGTCCTGAAATAAAGATTCCAAATGTTTTTTTAATTCGAATAGAGTACATCCGAGATGCCTAATCGAAGAACCTGGTTTTTTGTTTCTTATTAGCACATTACTTAACCTGGTTCTAATAGTTGCGGCTAATTTAAATTCTATACTTGTTAATCTTTTCCTTTTTGTATATTCCGAAGTAGCCTTTCTACCCTTTGCCGTTTTCTTTTGTTTAAGTCTACGATTATTATCGCAAAATTTACATATTGTGGTGCGCCCATTTACACACGCAACGTTTGCATAAAATTCATTGATATTTTTTCTTTTATTACATGTCCTACAAATTCTATATAGTTTATCTTTTTGCGACGCATTTCGTCTCCTGATGCCAAGACGAATCAGTTTGTGTCCAATAGCATATGCGCTTCTATAATCCAATAGCTTCTTTAGATTTGGATCGTGAGCATGCGCTATCACCATTTTTATCTCTTCATCAGACCATTTCATTTTTTTGAATTTCGTTTATTATATTAATTATTTGATCAATAGATACTGGTTTAAAATTCCACACATCTACTCCAACATTAATCATTCTCTTTCTTATTCTCCATTTTTCATGGACATGGCCGTTCAATAAAAATCGTCCGTCATCTTTTGGTCTAAACTTACCATGTCTAATATCTTGACTAGAACCACTCTCTAGATAGGGAAGATGATTGATATTCACCCTCGCAACGCCTGGAATATCTAGTTCTCCAGAGATATGAACTTCAGAAAAACCATTGTCGATATATTTTTGAATCCATTTCTTTTGATTCTCTTCATTACGACTCTTTTTGTGAGCTGGATGGCAGTAATCATGATTTCCCGCGTATAAAATTTTCACGCCATTTAGTCGTTTTGTATAAAGTTCTACCGATCGAAATGCCATGCTAAAATCGCCCAAATAGTACACGGTATCGTTGGGCATTACCGTTTCATTCCATTTTAAAATCATATCCTCATTCATGCGCTCCACGGTATCATAAGGACGCGCACAGTATTTTATCACGTTCTGATGGTAGAAATGGTGATCTGATGTGAAATAGATCATTTTAATCCCCCGAATTTTTTGACTAGATGAAACCAAAGCCTAAAAGTATTTTTCGCATCTGCTAAAGCGGTGTGTTGTTTTCCTTCAAAACTGATACCCAGTGATTCACAAGTATCTTTTAGTCCACCGCCCACCTTTTTATTATTGTAAAGTTGTATACTTTGAAAAATACTTTTAACGTCAATTACCCTATGACCCATAAAATTTTCACGCCCCGCCTTTAATATGTCTGTGGGATAGGCTTCATTATAAATATGGTAGCTATCATTGGACGCACCAACCCCATATACTAATGGATTTTTAAAGCATTTATATTTTTTATGAAATGAATATAAGTCTTCATACGCCTCTCTAATGGATGGGGCATTCGAAACATCTGCCGTTTTAATGCCGGTTACCCCTGTGATATATTCCGAAATTAATTCTTGTGGATCTACATATGTTTCGAAAGTGTCCAAAAGCTCTCCGGTAGGCAAGTGGTACGCGGCGGCGCCAATTTGTATTGTGTGCCCAGAGGGCTGCATATATTCGCAATCCAATGACATGATTCTCATAGGTAAACTACTTTCGTAAATTTAATTTCTGTTCTATCTCTTAGATGGGTAAGTGCCATTCCATTTTTATCTAGCAACCAATATTCTGGCTTACCGCCCCCACCGCATGCGCATGCGCCTTCTTTCCCAGACACCGTCAATACATATTGAACCCTTTTATCTGAGTCGTATGTACATTCGTACAGTCCGTAATAACCCATCTTTACTAAGTATTGGGCGTCTGCCGGTAAATGCGGTAAGTTCATTTATAAAACTCTTCTTTCCCACAATTTTCGCATTTGTGCCAGCTAGCAACTATTATCATTCCACTTTTGAATTCTTTGAATGATCGTTCTTCTCCCCAAACATGATGCTCACGCTTACAACCAAGATATGCGATGACCGCGACTGAGGCAAATATAAAAGATACAACAGCAAGTGCTACTAAGATGCCAAAAATTATTGCTTCTAAGAGATTCATTACTCAATCTTTCTTGGGCCACAAGTTAAATAATCCTTGTGTTCTGCATCCAGTAACAATGTCACACCTTTGACGTATTTAAGGTTTCTGGGTTCCCCCGGAACCACTTGGCTTGGATTATACGTACCCGAATTATAAGCGCTGACTGCTTTACACCAATCCCCTTCATATCTGTCCAATTGATACTTTAGATAGATGGCAGCCAATTCAGCATTGACTTCAGGATTCATTAGACCGTCGGCACCGTCTTTATAGCCCATAGCTTTAGCTGTACCCAATTTCAATTGGCATAAGCCGTAGCTAGGGCTTCCGTGGTCTTGTGGGGCGATTACGTTTTGTAGGTTGGACTCGTGGGTACAAATAGCCAATAGGAGGGCGCCAGGGACGCCTACAGCCTTTGCAGCAGCCAAAATAACGCTTGTGAGATAGGGAATGGTATACATCAGTGCCTCCACCCCATATAGTACCGGAAATGTGAGATTTGTCCAGTTAAGAGGTCTCTTCGCTACCTTTTCTAATGATTCCTTTAACTTGTAGAGTATAAAGTTTTGGCTTAGTCCGGTTTAGACAATTTGGAGCATTACTACAGATCCTATAATACCAAGTTTCTCCGCCGCGATTATATACGAAAATTTCGAGATAACCGGTTTCACATTCCCTACAAGTCCATGATTTCTTTAAGTTTTCTAAGATTTCTTTGCCCTGTTCGGCTCTATCTTCTTTATAATGTTCATTAATAAGGTCTTTAATTGTATCGTACCGATCGAGATCTAGCCTCGCAATTTGTTTTCGAAGAGAGCTAATTTGGCGTTTTAATTTGTCATTTTCATTCTTTAGACGCTGTTCTTTAGTGTTACCGTACCTATCTGTTCTATTTTTGCTCATATTATTAAGATTCATCCACTATCTCTTAAATCTATATGATAAATAAAGGATAGTAAACGATTTTATTGACAACCCATAACCACAATCTTAATGAGAGACCTATCTAAGTAATCAAGGGTAATTATGGCAGTACAACGAAGAGTAAATTGGATTTCCGAACAGATGGTGCAGTTGCCGGATATGCGCATGATCGAGTCGGCTGCGTCCAATGACTGGGACCAAGGTATTCAGGCAATAATTACTGGAACTACGCAAGGTTATATAATCCGTGGTTTCAACATCTTGATGGCTAATGCCATCGGAAATGCTGCCTCTAATCTGCAGCTTCAGGTCGATCCAGGTGCCCTTCTTCACATTTTAGCAAGTCAATCTGGCACAATATACATGGTACCTCCTGGTACTCCAGCGCAACAGCTTAATTCGGTTACCAATTCTAATATCACTGGTTCTTTTTCTCCCAATTCTATTAACTATGTAAGTGTTGATTATATTCGTTTTTTAGATGATAGTACCGATGCCCAAGTTTATATTTGGGACCCCACTTCAGATACAACCACCACCACTAACGCACCGCGCGCTAATATTTTAACTTACGTAATCAATATTTCTACGGTTGCTCCAAGCGGTAATTTACTACCAATTGCAGCAGTCTTAACCGATGCCGGCAATAACGTTTTAAGTATTTCCGATGAACGATGGCTCCTGTATAGGCTCGGTACTGGCGGAACCAATCCAAATCCGCAATTTGTGTATCCCTGGCCAGAAGGTAGAGCTGAAAATCCATTTACCTCTACCTCTGATAGCGTCGACCCCTTCAGTGGCGGTGATAAGGCGATAAGCGATCTAAAAGATTGGATGAATGCGGTAATGACTTCTTTCGAGGAAATCAAGGGAAGTACATATTGGTATTCAGCAACTAATTCTGATTCATTAGTTTATCTGCGCGAAGACTTAGGTAATACCGTTATCACTGGTGCCGGAGAGATTTCTCACGGTATCTTGCCAAACTCTATACCTGTTTTAATGACCACCGGCAATACTTCCATAGGTGGTGGCCTCCTAGGGTCTGCAGGAAGCTATGCCATTTTAGCGGCTACTGCGGTAACCAATACTGGATTCAGCATTCTGACCGGCGATTTAGGCATTAGCCCTGGAACATCCATCGTCGGATTTCCTCCCGGAACTTATTCTGGAACAGAAGACATTGCTAATCTGGCCTCCGGGGCCGGCCAATCCGCAGCGCTATCCGCTTTTACTTCTGGAAACGCATTAACAGCTACTGCAATACCTGCTATCTTAGACGGACAGACTTTAACTCCAGGAGTTTATAAAGAAGCTTCCGGAACTTTTAATTTGGCCGCATCTGGCCCTGGTACTTTGACCCTGAACGGTGCCGGCGTCTATATATTTCAATGCTCTAGCACCCTTACTACTGGTGCCGGTGGAACTCCCACAATCACTCTTACTGGCGGAGCGACCGCAGATAACGTATACTGGTTGGTAGGTTCTTCTGCCACAATTAATTCTGGAACAGCGGGCACTTTTCAAGGTAGTATTGTTGCTCAGACTAGTATCACCGATACCATTGGCGGAACTGTCAATGGTAGTTTGATTGCTTTAACTGGTGCTGTAACACTAAGTGCAGCTTCTATCATTAATGCAGTTGGAACTGGTGGCGCCAACCTGTTAACCAATTTGGGTTCTGTAGTTGGACTGTTACCTGGTCAATTTATTTTTGCTCCAGGAGTTCCTACTGGCACTACAATAGTTAGTATTTTGGGTAGTACGGTCACTATGTCTAGAAACGCTACTTCCAATGGAGTTGGAATTGGAGTTTCATTCTTTGATCCGTCCGTTATTACGGTACCCGGACAAATTAATTGGGACTTGCCTATTTTTATTGATGTAATAGGTTCTTCCCTTAGTTATGAGTTAGCGGCTAATCCAAGTTCAACAGATATCACTTTAGCTAACGATCAAGTAGCCTATATAACCTTAGTACGTGGCCAATCAATTACTCCTAACTTGATTTTTACTAATGGAAGTGCTTCGGTAACATCAGTAGGATTGATCCCCTGGACTAATTTGTTATTGCCAGGAGATTTTGTTAAACTTGGTACAGACACCGATTCTGGTTACTACGAAATTCTTACTGTTAATTCTCTAACCCAGGTAACCCTTACTATTCCGTTTGCAGCAGCAAGTACCGGGGCCGCTGGAGCCCAAGCCCAATATGCGTTTGGATCTTATTCCGCTTCTGCTACGCCAAGTACCACTAGAGATATTTTTATAGCAGATCGTCCTGCAGTACCTATCACCGCCAATACTTTTTGGCTCTTCGTGCGAGAAGACAACGGCGGTTCTCCCAAAGTATATGTAAGATTTTTAGGTGCAGAATTAGACAATGGAACTAACGTAGAAGTAGGTGGAACCACACCAGAACAATTATTGCAATATATCGGTTCTCCTAATTTTGCTGCAACTAAACCGCAATACGTTCTAGCGCTTGATCCTGGATCGGTAGCTCAGATAACCAGCATCACCACCGGCAATGCGGCCTCGATGGCTTCTGATCAATATTTTTACATTTATTCTTCTGCTAATGCTAGGACTTACGCTGTTTGGGTTAATAAGGATGGTACTGGAATACAGCCAAATGTTCCGTTCGCCACAAATTATGTCGAATGGAACATTACTACTGGGCAAACAGCCACTCAAACAGCAACCTCTTTAGCTGCCGCATTAAACGCCACCATTAATAGCGATTTTAACGCATCTTCTATTGGCCCTATAGTTACTGTAATCAATACTTCTGCTGGTACTTCTACTACTGCTCTAAACGTTTCCGTTGGCAGTGGTGGTGGCGTACTTTGATCGGCCGGTAGCTATGCCATCCTAGCGGCCTCCGCAGTAACCAACACCGGTTCTAGCGTACTAACCGGTAATTTGGGCATCAGTCCTGGCACGTCGATATCTGGATTCCCACCCGGAACTTATTCCGGAACAGAAAATATAGCTAATACGGCATCGGCAACGGCTCAATCAGATGCCCTTTCCGCCTATACTACTTTAGCTGGAATGACCGCAACCCCTATTTCTGCAAATCTGGATGGAGTTACGCTGACTCCTGGGGTGTACACGGAATCTACCGGAACTTTTCATTTGGCATCCTCTGGGCCCGCAACACTCACTTTTAATGGCGCTGGAACATACGTAATTCACGCAGCATCAACGCTCACCACAGGCGCTGGTGGTATTCCGACTATGAATTTGACTGGTGGCGCAACTGCTGCCAACATTTATTGGGTGGTTGGAAGTTCTGCTACAATTAACTCCGGATCCGCTGGTACCTTCCAAGGTAGCATCCTTGCTCAAGCAAGTATCACTGATACTTTAGGCGGGACAGTTAACGGGAGCTTAATAGCTTTGACTGGTGCTGTAACCTTAAGTGCTGCCGCAAATGTCACAGCTGCTGGTGGTGCCCCCTCATTAGTTATTTCATTAACCCAATCCGGTACCGGACTGGGGAATTTCATCGTCCACGATGGCGATAATTTAACATTAGCTGTTAAAGAATTGGATGCTGAAATCGGCACAATTCTAAACGATATCAATGCACCAACATACGATGAAACCGTATCCGTCGTTGCTTCTGGGGCAACTCCTCCAACATCTATTAATGGACCACTTCCAAGCACTACAATTGTTATTTTGCCCAATAATACTAGGGCTGGCAATGCAGAGCAATTTTATTTGGTAAATTCTGGAAAGCTCATAGTATTTTTAAATGGACAAGAATTAACGGTACATGACGATTATTCTGAGGTCGGAGCTGTCGGCGCATTAAGTAATCAAATTGAAATTTTAAGAGCATTAGATGTTGGAGATTTATTAGAATTTAGACTTATTGCCGGTGGCGGTGGTGGATTAGCCGGCCCGGTAGGCCCATTAGGTCCAGCAGGCCCGACGGGCCCGGCAGGACACGATGCCGCTGGTGGTCCAGTTGCCATTTCTACTAAAACTAGTAACTATACAGTTCTTACATCAGACAATGTTCTTTTGGCTAACTGTACTTCAGGCGCAGTAACATTCTCGTTGCCTCCAGTTGCAACTGCCACTGGACATGTTTTCTATTTTAAAAAGATAGATTCGACATTAAACGCGATGATAATCGCGGCCAATGGTTCAGACCTGATCGATGGCTTAGGTACCCTCACCACGACAGTACAATACGAAGCTTTTACCTTGATGAACGATGGCACGTCATGGTGGATATTCTAATGGGATGGAAATTTTAAATGGCTTACGATCCAAATTTTGTAGGTGCTACGGCACGCGTTACTTCTCTCGATCTACTGGGCAGTACGTCTGGCGAAGTAAATATTCTAGCATACGCTACGAGTGCTAATTATTCTCTAATATTGCCACAAACACAAGGCGTAGGCGCCCTCACTAACGATGGTTCTGGAAATTTAAGTTGGTCTCCCAGCTCATTATCTGTTGGCGCATTTGATGGAGAAATAACGCCATCTGCCAATGGACTAACATTCACTAGTGGAATACTGTACGCGCAAAGTGCTTCTGCAACAGAACCCGGAATGGTTAATACCGCCGCCCAAACTTTTGTTGGCGATAAAACTTTTAGCAATCCTTCTACCACTATTCCGGCACAGGTTATCGTTCAAAGCGACGTTCATGGGTTATATTTAAGAAATACTCCTACGGGATATGTTATTCCAAATACAGGAGAATCCCCAGACCAAGGCCAAGTATACAGCACTGGTACTGGTGGTCTTATCCTTGGAGCTGCCATTGGAACTGGAAGCTCTGCCACGGCAGGTATCGACCTCTTTATTGGATCTTTTGATACCAACACCGCTAACAGCCCCCCAACCTGGGTTGCTTCCTTTAACACACAAGCTCACTTTCTATCTGGAACTTCGGCCAATCCAGGAATAACTTTCCTAGAAGACGGCGGTAGCGGTTTTCAATATGATCCTGGCACTCACACTGTTTCTATTAGTGTGCAAGGGAATACCGTAGCTAACTTTCGAGCCTCTGCTATGGGCGGCGCCGCCCTAGGAAACCGGTTGACGTTGGGAGATACTACTGTAGACCCATTCGGGGCACAGGTGGGTATAACTTTCTTCAACGGCGTTGCTCTCTCGGCAGGAGCCGATCAGTCAGCAGGTTTTTACGAACCCGCGATAGGTCCTGGGGCAAATGACACCTTTTATGGGCTAGACATTTTGGTCAGTACTGCACATATGACCACTAATATTAGTAATAATGCAGCATCGATCGTCATCGAACCTGTAGGGGTATCCGGCTTCACTTGCGCCCTTTATAACCAAATCTATCTAATACGCGATACAGTATTTGGAACCAATCATGCTGCGATTGCTGATAATACTTCTTACACTGGAACGTATGGCCTTAACTTCGCTACCACCAAT
>Ga0265338_10001629_pt1 | contig 35921 bp, 12 predicted proteins | sample 42126metaG_FD_193579 | JGI IMG/M metagenome (GOLD analysis project Ga0265338, IMG submission 193579) | Rhizosphere microbial communities from Carex aquatilis grown in University of Washington, Seatle, WA, United States - 4-21-26 metaG | ecosystem: Host-associated > Plants > Roots > Rhizosphere...
AAACATCGATGAAATCCTTGTGAGCAAAGGATGGTTCCAGATCAGCGGGTATCCCCGCCGTGGGGAAGGGTGTGGGGATAGGCTTCATAGCGAGTTTTGATCTCCATCGGGGACAGATTTCTTGCTAAAAAAGGTTCTCAGATGGTCAACTAGCATGCACCATTTGTTTTCTGGAGAATTTCAGACGTGGTATGGTATACTGGTCGTTGGAAGGTCAGACCTTTCAAGCCTGAAGCCAGTCCGGCCAATTGCATTCCGCGCAATCGGACCGCGCCATTTCTTATGGCTGGCACCTAAATATATGCAGTTTGCAGCGATGAACCGAAAAACCTCCGGCCTCATTTGGAATGGAACGTGCTTAATGCGCCAAGAATAGGGGCATTTTTCTGGATTGGTCATTGTCCGGCAAAGAGTTGTTCCGTTGGGCAGGCGAGTCATTAATGCATGAAAGTTGGACGTTTAAATCTTGACGCTATTGAATTTCCGCCGGGAAACGAGGCGGGCATGACACTTATTGAAGTGGTTATTGCCCTGGCCATCGCCGCCATGACGGTCGGGGGAGTCATTTCCGGGTATATCTATTGCACGACCGCTTCGGTGAAGGCCGAGCTTGCGCAGGCGGCGAACGCCAGGGCGATGGAACGGATCGAACAAGCCCGCAGCGCCCAGTGGGATGTCTCGAGCTGGCCGGTCGTGGATCAGCTGGTTTCCTCGAATTTTCCCGATGAGGTCGTCTCTTTGGACATGGCTGGAACGAATTCAGGGGGCACCTCGGCCACAATTCAGACGACGATTGCCCAAATTTCAGCCGCTCCGCCGCTCAGGAAAGTTCATGTGGATTGCATCTGGCGGTTCAATGGGGGGCCGCTGGTCACCAACTCCGTGGAAACCTGCCGGGCTCCAGACCAATGAAACTCCCGGTCCCATTTTCCGATTCAAGCCGCCGGCATTCGATGGCACCGGGCCCAGGTTTTACCCTGCCGGAACTCCTCATTGCGCTGACGATTTTTATCATTGTGATCGCCGGAGTCATTTTCGCGAATCTTTTCGGCTTGAAGATGCTTCAGCTGAATGCCACCAAGCTCAACGCGACCGCGTGGTCCCGCATCACGTTTGAAAAAATCACGGACGAAATTCGCGCCAGCCGCTCGCTGTACGTTGGAAACATGTCGAACAGTGTTTTCGTGGGATTGCTGGATGGCGAGGTGCAACAGGGCACCAGCCTGCTGCTCTATCCGACCACCAATACCACCAGCTTTATTCTCTATTATCTGGATTCCACTGATCAAAGCTTCCGGCGGGCGACAGAGCAGACGAACAGCGCCGAGATCCTGGCCGATACCGTCACCAACAACATCGTATTCACCGCGCAAGACCTTTGGGGAAATGTGCTGACCAACAAGCAGAACAATCAGATGATCCACCTCTCGCTGGAATTCTACCAGCCCAAACGTTTCATGGAGGGGGAGGATTATTACAAACTGGAAACCACCGTGGCCCGACGGGCGGTGCAATGAGCATGAAGATTATCTTTAAAAATCACCAGTCCAACCGTTCCGGGAGCGCCCTGATACTGACGATGATCATGTGCGCCGTCGCCTTGGCCATACTGGCAGGCATGATGTCCTGGTCGGCTACCAGCACCAAATTGACCCATCGGTCAATCCAGTATTCCCGGTCGATCGTGGCCGCCGAAGCGGCCACGGACAAAGTGGTCAGCCAGATGAACCAGGATTTCCTGTATGGCGGCGAAAACCTGGTCATCAACAATCTGAATCTCTATCGCAACAACCTGTTGCCCAAGCCGGCGGACTCCTCCTACTGGGGCACCTGGGTATTCAACGACGGGAACGGGAACGCCAACGCAACTTATGTGATGCGCGCAGCCACCGTGAATTTCGTTGCGCTGGAGGCTCCCTACAGCGGTTTGAATGCGCTGGTCTCGACTTACACGGTGGCATCGCATGCTCGGGACACCGCGAGCGTGCAGGATGTCACAGCTGGAGTCGTTCAGCAGGTGCAACTGGCCACCATCCCCATTTTTCAGTTTGCCATGTACTCCTCCGGCAACATGGAAATCAGCTGCGGTCATCCCCTCACCGTGGCCGGGCCGGTGCATTCCAATGCACATCTTTATGTGGAACCAGACAACACGCTGACGTTTGCGTCAGGGGTCACCGCCGTTTTGGATGTCCTATATCAGCGGGACACGGTGGATGGAGATACGCGCGGCGCGCCCTCGGGCCTTCCGGCGGTATTTACGCAAACCAATCAACCGGTTTCCCCCGTGGCGGCGTTGACGCTTCCCATTGGAACCACCAACACGCCGGAAGCGATCCGCGAGATCATCGAGCCGCCGGCGGTCGGCGAAGATCCCACCTCACCCATCGGCCGGCTGCGTTATTACAATGAGTCTGACATGCTGGTAACGGCCGCCAATGCCGGGGTTGCCATCACTAGCGGCAGATTCAACGGCTCTGTTACCATCGTCTCACCCAGTGACGTGGCCTTCATGGTCTCGACCACGAACCGGTTTTGGGATGCGCGCGAAGGCAAAACTGTCTGGCCCATTGATCTTAATATCGGGAACCTCACAACTTGGAGCCAGACCAATACCACCATCCGCGCAGCTTTGGCGCTGGTCGGATCGAACCTAAGTTCGGTGTACATTGTGGATAATCGGACGCTGCCAGTGGGCTCGATCGGAGCGGTGCGGGTGGTCAATGGTCTTCAATTGCCGCCCAGCGGGTTGACCGTAGCCACGGGACGGCCGCTTTATGTGCTTGGGGATTACAACGAACTCAATGCTGCCAATCTGGGGAGCACCAACACATCCGCCACCCGGCCGGCATCATTGGTTGCCGACGCGATCACGTTTCTTTCCGACAGTTGGCAGGATTCCCGCAGTACCAACAGTCTCGCTTCGCGGCCCGCGACGGCTACCACCGTAAATGCCGCCTTGCTGACCGGAGTCGTCGAGACCAGCCCGGGGCACTATAGTGGCGGTATGGAAAACTTTCCGCGATTTCTGGAATACTGGGGGTCAGCAAATATCAGCACATACAATGGTTCCATGGTAAAAATGTTCCCCAGTCTGTATGCCACCAATGTTTGGGGACAAACCAACGTGTACGAACCGCCTTCTCGTAATTGGTCTTTTGACTCGAATTTCAACAACTCATCCAAACTGCCGCCGAAGACGCCCAGTTTGTTGAAATTGCTCCGTCACCAGTGGGCCACTGTGGCTCCCGGTCAGAATACAACCCCTTGACGTGCATGGCCGATAAAATCAGGCGTCCAGTTGACCCTTATGCTTGATCTGAAACATGGGACTAAAATCAGCATTCTCAGGATTGGCGACCCGCTCGTCCCGGTCTCGGCGTGACCGGCCGGCTGCTGAGGCATTGCGCGTAACATGGATTAAGTTGTCCCTGCTTTTGCTCTCCGCGGGGCTCTGGTGTCTGGCATTGTGCGGAGCGTCCGAAACCAATACTCAAGAATCTGATCAACCACCGCACGAAATCGGATCCATTCAATGGGAAACGGACCACCGTCTCAACCAGGAACGTCAGGAGCTCTACCGGATGCGTGTGCCCCTGCCGGTTACCGTGGGCGAAACTGTTCCCCGAGCCACCATCGCCGATCTGGTCGGTGCCCGGAAAGCCGCGCCGTCCCGGCCGGCGTCCACGACGGCCTCGCTGGGAGAAGGGCTGGAACTGATGTTATCCGCCGCGGCGATCGTGGTATTTGGAGTTCTGATTTTCAGGAAGATGTTCCCCGAGACGTTCCTGGAAATCCACCGGCAGTTTAATCCCTGGGCGGCCGCTCCGGCGGCACAACGCCAGCTGCTGGCCAAAGTCCGGGCGGAAGAGGAGGCGTTTGGCGAGTTCCTCGCCGCATTCCGGGTCGGGCCGGTGCCGGCACCCGTCAACCGCGCGCCCCAGCCGGAAAATCCGGTCATGGAATTTTACGCGCGGGCGAAGGAACATCTCGTTTCACAGCGGACGCTCCTTCAGGGCATCGGACGGGACTCGGGCGATTCGGCCCGGCATAAAATGCTGGAAAATCTGCATCATGAAATGGGGATGTTGAAAGGCGAGGCGGGCATTCCCGAGGCGCTTCCCATGTGGCAGGTGGCTTCGGCCATGGAGGGATTGCTCAAACAGCTCACCGAGAAGATGCGAAACGTCACGCCGTCCACCCTGCGATCCGTGACGGGCGGCCTTGATTTGCTCGATGAATTGTGTGTGCCAGGATTGAAACCGGACATCCTGACCGCCCGCCCGCTTAAGTTTTTGGTGGTGGATGACGAGTTGATCAGCCGGCAGGCGTTGTCCCATGCGCTCAACAAAGCTTTCAGCCAGCCGGACCTCGCCGTGGATGGCAAAACGGCCCTGGCCCAGGCGGGCAGGCAGACTTATGACGTGATTTTCCTCGATGTGCAAATGCCTGGAATGAATGGCTTTGAACTGTGCACCAAAATCCGCGAAACGATTCCAAATCGCACGACGCCGGTGGTTTTTGTCACCGGCCAAAGCGATTTTGATGCGCGCGTCGAATCGACGTTGAGCGGCGGCAATGATCTTCTGGGAAAACCGTTTCTTACTTTCGAAGTCACCGTCAAGGCCCTGACGCTCGCCTTGCAAGGACGCCTTCAGCAACTCAAGGAAAAACCCATGGCAAATCCCGATGAAATCCGGAACCTGGTCCTGCCGGTGGCAAACCAGGATGGTCCGGCTCGTTTTGCGGAGCCGACCATCCCGACGCTCCCGTCATTCCCGGAGCCGCTCGCGGCGGAACTGGAGGCGACAACCGCCTTTCTGGCCCGTGCCTCCAGAAATGTTGGCGCACTGCAGGAACTCTGCCGGAACATTCTTCGAACACCGGCTGAGGACGCGCGGCAAAACATGCTGGCGGAAGGTTTTCTTTGCATCAATTCGTTGGTGGCCACGAATGGTTCCAAAATCGTTCATCCCGCTTATCAAATCAGCGCCGCTCTGGAAGGGCTTTTCAGAAAACTTCTGCAGAACCCCAGGCACACCACTCCGTCCACGCTCGCCACCATGGCCGGGGCGGTGGATTTGCTCAACGAACTGTGCGTTCCGGGGTTGAAGGCGGACCTGGCCGTGAATCCGGCGATCTCCATGCTGGTGGTGGACGATGATCTGGTGGCGCGCCGCGCCATTGTCGGCGCACTGCAAACCGTGTTAAACAAACCCGAAAGCGCCGAAGATGGCACGTCGGCGCTCGTCCTTGCCCGGGAGCGGCATTTTGATGTGATTTTTCTGGATGTTCTCATGCCGGGCATGGACGGGTTCGAGGTCTGTTCAAAAATTCGTGATACAACTTCCAACCGCGCCACGCCTGTGGTCTTTGTGACGGGCCATGACGATTTCGAGACGCGCGCCAAGGCAGCTGGCAACGGCGGCAGCGAACTGATCGGAAAACCATTTCTCACTCCGGAAATTACCGTCAAAGCACTGACCTTGGCCCTGCGCGGCCGGCTGCAGCAACATCAGGCTCCGGCGGTTGCTTGAACCAACGGTTGTGGAATACTCTCTCCACCAATAAAACGCGCGGCGCTCTGGTTCCACGCTTGACCCTGCCGGAAAATCCGTACCTAATAACGAAACCATGAAATGCTCCGCCAAACGCGGCCTTTTTTCCGCGCTTTCCCTGCTGCTCATCGCCGGAACCGTTCCTGTAACCTTCGCCATCGACGACGCCTTCAGCTGGCCGCCGATCACCTCGCAGACCAAACCGTGGGCATTCTGGTGGTGGATGGGCAGCGCCGTGGACCAGACGAACATCACGAAGGAACTCACCCGTTATCACGACGCCGGCTTGGGCGGTGTTCATATCATCCCGATTTACGGTGCCCGGGGTTTTGAAGACAAATACATCAGCTACCTTTCACCGGAGTGGATGGAAATGATGGGCTGGTCAGTCAGCGAGGCAAAACGGCTCGGCATGGGCGTGGACATGACCACCGGGAGCGGTTGGTGCTTCGGCGGACCGCAGGTCACGGACCAGGACGCGAATGCGAGTGTCGTGGTGCAGACCTTCAATCTGGGCGCCGGCGAAAAACTGGCGGAAAAATTCAAGCGCGAGTCCATCCAGGCGCTCGTCGCCTTCGGGCCCGATGGAAAGACCATCGAACTCACCGGCAAGATTTCCCCGGATGGCGGGGTGGATTGGACGGCGCCTCAAAGTGGCGGCGACGCCTCGTTGCCGGGCTCTGCGACGGGGGCGTCGCGGCCACACTGGACGGTCTATGCCATCTCGCAAAAACCCTCCGGCCAGAAGGTCAAGCGTGCCGGTCCCGGCGGCGAAGGTTGGATGCTCAACCTGATTTATCCGCCGGCCATGGACGATTTCCTCAAGCCGTTCACGGCCGCCTTCGCCAGTTATCAGGGTCCGAAGCCGCGCGCCCAGTTCCACGATTCCTACGAATACCGTTCCGACTGGTCGCCCAGTTTCTTCGCCGAATTTGAAAAGCGGCGCGGCTACCGGTTGCAGACCGAACTCCCGGCGCTGTTTGGGGGTAGTGGCGGCGACGCCTCGTCGCCCGAATCTGCGACGGGGGCGTCGCAGCCACCTGCTGCCGACCACCACACCGCGCGCGTCCTCTGCGACTATCGGCAGACCGTTTCCGAGATCATGGCCGAGGAATCGCTGCCCGCGTGGACCAAATGGTCGCACGAACACGGCTTCATCACGCGCGACCAGGCGCACGGTTCGCCCGGCAACTGGCTGGACCTCTACGCCGCGGCAGACATTCCCGAGACGGAGATGTTCCACAGCGACCGCAGCAAGCTGATCTCCAAGTTTGCGTCGTCCGCCGCGCACGTCACCGGCAAGCCGCTCGTCAGCGCCGAGACCGGCACCTGGCTGGCGGAACATTTCACTGAGAAAATTTCCGACGTGAAATATCTGCTCGATGACATGTTTCTCTCCGGCATCAACCACGTTTTTTATCACGGCCTCTGCTACTCGCCCGACGAAGCCGGCTGGCCCGGCTGGCATTTTTACGCATCCACGGAGATGAACCCGCGCAATTCCATCTGGCGCGATGCCGATGCCGTCAACGCCTACGCCGCGCGCTGCCAGTCCATCCTGCAATCCGGTGCGCCCGACAACGATATCCTGCTCTACTGGCCGATCGAGGATTACTGGATGCAGCCCGGCGACAAGCTGCTGCCGCAGCTCACCGTCCACGCCCGCGACTGGTTCGAGGGCCAGCCCATCGGCCGGACGGCGAAGGAGTTGTGGGATGAAGGTTATGCGTTCGACTACGTTTCCGACGCGCAGTTGAAAACCGCGAAAGTTGTGGGCGGAAAAATCCAAATGGCCGGCGGCAAATATCAAGTTGTCGTCGTGCCGGAGTGCAAATACATCCCGCTCGAAACATTCAAGCAACTGCTCACAATGACGAAAAAGGGCGCGACGGTGATTTTTGAAAATCAGTTGCCGGCAGATGTTTCAGGCGAAAGCAATTTGGAAAAGCAGCGGGTGAAATTTAAGAATCTGTCCGCATCTGTTTTTGCAGGCGCCATTGCTTCAGGTATTGACGGCAGCGTCAAAAAGATCGGACAAGGACAGATTTTGTCCGGTAACATTGAAAACCAATTGTTGTATGCGCAGCTTAAACCTGAATCCATGACCGGTTCAGGTTTGTCCTTTGTCCGTCGTTCGTTCGACGGTGGGTGGCATTACTTCATCGCGAATCGCAGCGAGAAGAATTTTGAAGGCTGGGTGCCGCTTGCCCGGGCCGGAAATTCGGCTGTTATTCTTGATCCAGTCACCGGCAAGTCTGGTGTGGCCTCATTTCGTGAAACGTATAATTACAAACAGGTTTATTTAATTTTACCAGCAGGCAGCTCGGTAATAGTGCGCGTTTTCGACAACAAAGTAATTACTGGACATGCTTGGAATTATTGGCAGACCAACGACCAGCCGGTTGAAATCACAGGCACATGGGACGTAAAATTCATTGACGGCGGTCCGACGTTGCCAATCGGTTTTCAAACTACCCGGCTCGCCTCATGGACGACGTTCCCTGACACGAACACACAGGCATTTGCCGGCACCTCGAGTTACAAGACCACGTTCGATGCGCCGGATCCGGCCGGCAAGCATTTTGAAATCAATCTTGGCAGCGTTTGCCAGAGCGCGCGTGTGCGGGTGAATGGCAAGGATTACGACACGCTTATCACCCTGCCGTTTCGGGTCATCGTGGACAATCTCAAACCGACCGGCAACCAACTCGAGGTGGAAGTCACCAGCGTGGCTGCCAACCGCATCCGCGACCTTGACCGGCGCGGCGTGAAATGGAAAATATTCCGCGACATCAATATTGTTGATCTGAATTACCAGCCCTTCGATGCTTCAACCTGGCCGCTGACCGATTGCGGCCTGCTCGGCCCGGTGACCTTGACGCCGGTCGTGTCCGCGCCAATCCAATGACGGGCGCATTTTGCAATTTTTGGGCATTCGGGTCCAGCCTGGCTGCGGTCTTGTCGGGATTCGGCCAACTGGTTTGGCCTCAGACATATATCTGATAGACCGTTTGCAAAAAACAAGGTTGAATGGTCTAGTATATCAACACCCCTTGCCGACTTTATGAAATATGTGAACGGCACATGCCGCAGGATTTTTGTCTGCCTATCTGGTGTCATCACACGGAAATCAAGCCCTGAACCACAACTTTAACATATGAAATTCACGCAAAAAATCTGGCTTTGTGTCGTCTTGCTGGCCTGGTCAGGGATCATGAAAACCGAGGCGCAGAGCGCCTGGGCGACGGGCTCCAGCGGCAACTGGAATACCCCCGGCAGTTGGAATCCCTCTGGCGTACCGGGAGTGGGCAACGCCGTCTCCATCACGGTCGGCGGAACATACACGGTGACCTACGATGCCCCCATGTCCGCAGCGAGCATTGCATCGCTGGTGCTCGGGGTGACCAACAGCACGCCCACGCTCACGCTCACGGCGGCCGGCTTCAATGTCATCGGCACCTGCGTCATTCCGGACAACGCGGCGCAGGTCTTAAACGTCAACAGCGGCGGCATCATGAACAACGGAACGCTCAATATGACCAGTCGCGCGGCGACGGCGAACATCAACAGCGGCGGCATCATCACCAACAGCACCACCCAGGTGGCCAACAACAACAGCGTGGATGGGAACGCCTCGTTGAAGATCGCTTCCGGCGCCACCGCCAGCCTGGGCGCCGTCACCATCGGCCGGCACACGCAATCCAGCACGCTCGGCCTGAACATCTCGGGCGGCACGGTCACCGCCAGCAGCATTGATGTCGGTATCCGGAATTCCTATGCCAACATGGTGGTCAGCGGCGGCACTTTGACCAACGCGGGCAATCTCCGGCTGGGGACCGGCACCGCCACGGCCGGCCGGGAGATTCGCTACAACCAGACCGGCGGCACGGTGGGCTGCGCCGGGACGGTGGATCTGGCCATCAGCAACAATTACACGGTTTGGTTTAGTGTGCTGGGTGCCTCCACCACTTTTTCCGCCTCCGGCATACGGATTTATCCCAATCCAATTTCCGGCACCACAGCGCGGATCACCAACAGTGGCAACATTTATCTCGGCGCGAGCGGGTTAAATATTTTGAATTCCGGCACCTACACCTTCGCGTTCAACAACCAGGGTGTTTTGGGTGCATCGGCGGACTGGTCGGGCAATGTCAACATGGTCACGCCGACCAGCGGCACGGTCACCTTCAAGGCCGCTGACTCAACAGGGACGGCGCACAACATCACGCTCACCGGTGTCATCAGCGGTGGGGCGGACATTGCCAAGACCGGTGGCGGTCTGCTCAGTCTCAACAACGCGAACACTTACACTGGCAACACCATCATCAGCGCCGGCACGCTGGCCGTCGGCAATGTCGGCGCCCTGCCCAAGGGAACCGGCCTGACGCTCGGCGGCAGCGGGACGGCGGGAACCTTGGATCTCGCGGGCTTCAATTCCCAGATTGCCGGTCTCGCGGCCGGCTCCGGCGCGGTGACGGCAAACCAGATCATCACCAACAGCAGTGCGGCGAACACCTCCACGATCACTTTCAGCAACAGCGCGGCCAACGCCACTTTCGGCGGCGTCATCGCCGGCGGCAGCAAACCCATCGCCCTGACCTTGCTGGGCGGCAATTTGACGTTGAGCGGACCGAACAATTATGCGGGCAACATTTTCATCAGCAACAGCAAGCTCGCCTTGAGCGGGAGCGGTTCGACATTTACCGGCCCGTCCATCGTGTTGAGCAACCCGGCGGCGATTCTCGATCTGACCGGGATGAACAATCTTTCGCTCGGCGCCGGCCAGAGCCTGGGCGGCTATGGCAGTGTCACCGGCAGCGTGACGGCTGTGAATTGCCCAATCACGCCCGGTGCGAACGGCATCGGTGGCACGCTGACCATCAGCGGCGACCTCACCTTGAACGGCAATGTGACCAATCAGTTTGATTTGCGCCTCGACCCAAATGCCACGGGCGGCGACCAGATCCTCGTTGGCGGTGCATTAAATGCCAGCGGCGTGAATACCATCCTGATCAACCTGCTGGAAGGTTCGCTGTCGGTGGGCACGTATCATCTGATCCAATCCGGCTCGGCCGGCAGCGGTGATACCAATAATTTCCATCTGGTCGGATCGCCGGGCGCGGGTTTGCAGGCGGCACTGGCTGTGACCGCGAGCGGGCTGGATTTGCAGATCAGTCCCTCTGGGGGCGCCGGCCGGGTCTGGGTCGGTGACGGTTCGACAAATCTCTGGGATTTGACCAGTGCCAACTGGCTCAACAACGGCTTCACGGACACGTTCACGAATGGGAACCTGGTGACGTTCGATGACAGCTCGACAAATCCGGTCGTGAACCTCGTCGGTGCACTCCAGCCCTCGGCGGTGACCGTGGATGCGACGACGAATTACATCTTCCAAGGTGCGGGCAAGATCACCGGTACGGTGTCGTTCACCAAAACCAATTCCGGCATGCTGACCATTTTGACCACGAACGATTATACCGGGGTTACGACCATCGGACAGGGAACATTGCAGGTCGGTAACGGGGTTGTTTCCGGTTCCCTCGGCAGCGGTTCCATCGTTGACGGAGGTTCGCTGCTCATGATGCAGCCGGACAACAATACGCTGGGCAATGCCATCAGCGGTGACGGCAGCTTGATTCAGGCGGGAACGGCGACGCTCATCCTGACCGGCAACAACAGCTTCACCGGTGGTCTGGCCATCAACTTGGGGACGCTGCAGATCGGCAGCGGCGGAACACCCGGCAACGGCAACATCACCAACAATGCGGCGATGGTGTTCAACAGCTCCGGCAACAACACGGTGGTCGGAAGCATCAGCGGTCCCGGCACGCTGGCGCTGTCCGGCTCCGGCACGGTGACGCTCGCGGCGTTGAACAGTTACAGCGGCAACACCACGGTGGGTGCCGGCACGTTGCTGGTCACCGGCACCAACGGACCCAGTGCGGTTGCTGTCAACAGCGGGGGCAAACTCGGTGGCAGCGGAACAATTGGAGCCGCAGTCACGGTCAACAGCGGGGGCACCCTCGCGCCGGGCAATCTGGTCGGCACCCTGACAATCACCAGCAATTTGACCGTGAACCCTGGAGCGATCTTGAGTTTTGATCTGGGCACCAACAGCGACCGCGTCGCCGTGACCGGGAATTTGAACTTGAGCGGCACCCTCAACCTCAACAACGCCGGAGGTCTCGGCAATGGCACCTACACGTTGTTCACCTACGGCGGCAGCCTGACCCTGAGCGGCTTGACACTTGGTACAGTACCGTCCGGAAAGCTTTATCAAATTGACACGACCACGCCCGGACAGGTGAATGTGATTGTGGGTGTGATTGCCACGAATGTGCCGGCGTTTCCCGGCGCCCTTGGCTTCGGCGCAATTGCCACCGGCGGCCGCGGCGGCCCGGTTTATCATGTCACCACGCTGGCTGACAGCGGCCCGGGTTCGTTCCGGGATGCTGTGAGCGTGAGCGGGCGCACGATTGTCTTCGACGTGGGCGGTTACATCAGTCTGGCCTCGGCGGTGTCGGCCAAGGGCAACCTGACCATTGCCGGTCAGACCGCCCCGGGCGGCGGCATTGGCTTCGAAGGCGGCGAAATTTCCTTCGCGGGTTCCGCCAACATCATCTGTCGTTTCGTCCGCATCCGCCCCGGCAGTGCTACCGCCAGCAGCACCGACGACGCGTTGAGCCTGTACCAGGCCAAAAACGTCATCGTGGATCATTGCTCCATTGAATTTGCGCCGTGGAACAACATTGATGGTGTCGGCGACAGCACGCACGTCATCACCAACATCACCATCATGAACACGCTCATCGCCGACCCCACCGGCCAGCAGTTCGGTTGTCACTCGGAATCCGTCGGCGGCACGTGGTCGTGGTTCTACAACATTTTTGCCAATTCGCACAACCGGAACCCGCTCGCCAAGGTCAACACGGTTTTCATCAACAACGTTCTTTACAACTGCTCGGCCGGGTACACCACGCACACCAGCACCCCGTTCAAGCACGATCTCGTCAACAATTACTTCATCTCCGGACCAGCCTCTTCCGGCGGGGACTTCCCCTGGTTTCAGATTGATAACAACCAGAGCATGTATTTCACCGGCAACCTGTTTGACGGCGACCAGAATTCGACGCTAAACGGCGGCTCGACGGTCCCATTGCCCGGCTATCAGGGCGGCGGCACCATCCTCGGCGCGCCGTGGTCCATCTGGCCGACGAATGTGCCGGTGTACACCCCGGCTTCAGCCTTTCGGAGGAACCTGTCACTGGTCGGGGCATGGCCGCATGATCTCATGGATTCGCTGATTCTGGACCAGGTCAAAACCCTGGGCAACGGTTCCACGGGCACGGGCGCCGGCACGGCGGGTCCCGACGGCGGCCTTTACACCAGCCAGGCGCAGACCGGTCTGCCCAACAACGGTTATGGCACCATCACCGGGGGACCCGCACCGGTGGACAGCGACGGCGACGGCATGCCGGATTTCTGGGAGACCGCCGTTGGCCTGAATCCCAACCAATCCACCGACACTACCAATCTGACCCTCAGCGGCTATACCCAGCTGGAAATTTATTTGAACTGGCTCGCCGGTCCGCATGCGGTGGTCGGCATCAATACCAATCTGGACATTGACCTGGCGCAGTACGCCAACGGTTTCACAAATATCAGCCCCGTTTATTCCATTTCGAATGTTATAAACGGCACGGTTACACTGCTGCCGGATGGCCATACCGCGCGGTTTCTGCCGGCAACGAACTTCACCGGCACCGCCAGCTTCAATTTCAAGGTCACCGGCAACGATGGTACCCTCATGACCAACAGTGTTGGCCTGGTGGTTTCGGGGACGGCTCCTGCGCAGGAATTGGTCTGGCACGGGAACGGCGTGGCCAATGTCTGGGACCTGGCCACCACCGCCGACTGGTTCAACGGCGCCACGCCCTCGGTGTTCCACACGGGTGACGCGGTGACCTTCGACGACACTGGATCCAATATCCCCGCCATCTATCTGGCCTCGGCACTTTCGCCCGGCCTGCTGACGGTTGCGGCCAGCAACAACTACACCTTTGGCGGCGTGTGCAGCCTGGGCGGTTCCGTGTCGCTGACAAAATCCGGCCCGGGCACACTGACGCTCAATACGAGCAACACGTATTCCGGCGGCACCCTGATCAACGGCGGCACCGTCGTGCTGGGCGTTCCGGGCGCGGCCAGTTCCGGCGGGGTGACCCTCGGCGGGGGCGGATTGCAACTGGCGGGTGGTAATTTTGGAAACCTGGTCGCCATAGCTGGAACCGGCGCCGTGATTGGGAATAATGCCGCCAACGACACATTGCAGGGTGCCATCTCCGGGACCGGGACCTGGACCATCAACGTTGCATCGGGACAGGTGGTGACTGAAGAATCGGACAATTCCGGTTTTGTTGGAACCATCGCCTTGGCGGGCACCGGGGTTTATCGTCTTAGCCAGGGCGGCTTTGCCTGGGGCAACTCCAATTGCGTTTTTGATCTTGGCTCCGGCGGTACGCTCAACAACCGCGCCGTGGCCGCCACCAACATCTATCTTGGCGCGCTGACCGGTGGCATCGGTTCCCAGTTGCGCGGCTCCGATCAGTCCGGCAGTTTCACCAACACGCTCATGGTCGGGTATTTGAATCTTGATTCAACCTTCAATGGCACATTGTCGGACGGTACCGGCGCACCGGCGCAGAAACTGGCCCTGGTCAAACTGGGTACTGGCACGTTGACTCTGAACGGCACGAACACGGATAGCGGCGCCATCACCGTCAACAGCGGCGCGCTCATGATCAATGGCGTTTCGGGTTCCGGTGTGGTCAACGCCGCCGGCGGTTTACTTGGCGGCGCCGGCCTGCTGGGTGGTGATTTGGCCGTGCAACCGGGGGTCATCCTGGCGCCGGGGGCCGTGTCAGGCAGCGCCGGCACGTTGTCGGTCGCAAACAACCTGACCCTGAACGGCGCCATCCTCCGCTTTGATCTGTCCAACGTGACGACACCGGGCAATGGAGTGAACGATCTCATCTCGCTCAACGGCGGCAGTGTGAATTTGAGCGGGATCTCGACCATCGTGCCGAACTATTTGAATGGTCCGCTGACCAGCGGCACCTACACGCTGATTGCTGGTGGCGCTTCCACCAGCGGCAGCGCGGCTAACCTCGCTTGGGGCGGTGTTGCGGGCACCCGGCAGATATTTGCGTTTGACATATCCACGCCCGGAACCGTCCAGTTGCAGGTATCTGGCCTGCCGCCCATGGCGCTGGTCTGGCAGGGAACCAATGGAAACAACTGGGACCTCACCACGACCAACTGGCTCAACAGTGGCGTGGCGGACCGGTTCTTCAATCTTGACCCGGTCTTGTTCGACGATACTTCCACCAACGGCAACGTCGCCATCTTTGGCACCCTGCAACCAGGTGCGATTACGGTCAGCAATGCCGCGCTCGCCTACACCTTCAATGGCGGGATTGCCGGGGCCACGGTTCTTCAAAAGTTTGGGGCCGGTTCGCTGACTTTGACCGGCAGCAACAGTTTTGGCGGTGGCACGATCATCCATGGCGGCAGCATCACTCTTTCCAACGATGTCGCCAATCAATCCGGACTGGGTGCCGGCCCGGTTACGTTCGACGGCGGTACGCTCAGCATGTATTCCGACCCAAGCACTACCAATTCCGCCTCATGGAATTTAATCGTACCCTCATCCGGACGCCTGAATGCCGACGCCACCTGCGATCTTTTCGGCACTTTGAGCGGCGCAGGGACATTGAATCTGTTTGTGCCCGCCACGCATACGACCATTGACGGCGACTGGTCGGCGTTCACCGGTCGGATCAACGTATTCACCGGCACCAACGGCGATTTCCGGTTGGCCAGCCTGTCCGGTTTCCCCAGCGCGGCCATCAGCCTTTCCAACAACATCAGCGCCTATGTCACCGTGGATCCAGGTGCGGACGGCGTGCCGATGGATCTGGGTGAACTGTCCGGCACCAGCACCGCCAGGCTCATGGGGGCAGCCACAGCCAACACTCTTATCTGGCGCATTGGCGGTCGGAATACCGACGCCACCTTCGCCGGGACCATCACCGAACAGAGCACGAATGCCACCACGGCTATCCAAAAAATCGGCACCGGCACCTGGACGTTGACCGGCAGCAACAGCTACGCGGGCGACACGACAGTTGCCGGAGGAGCCTTGCTGGTCAACAACACTGCCGGCAGCGGCACGGGCCAGGGCGACGTGGTGGTGGCGACCGGGGCGACACTGGGCGGCAACGGCGCGATCGCCGGGTTCTTGACCATCCAGTCCGGCGCCACGCTCACCCCGGGCAATCCGGTGGGCACGCTCAGTGTCAGCAATGACCTGTTGCTGGACGGCGCGGCGGTCCTGAATTTTGATCTCGGGGCGATTGCGACGAGCTACAAGGTCGTCGTCGGCAATAATCTGGTGCTCGGCGGGATTTTGAACCTGACCAACGTTGCCGGATTTGGCGCGGGCACCTACACGTTGATGACCTACGGCGGCACGTTAAGCGGCACGCTGCCCGTGATTGGCAGCAAACCGGCCGGTTACAATGTAACGGTTGACACCAGCATCGCTGGCCAGGTCAGGCTGGTGGTTCGGGTTCCGGTGCCGGTGTTCGGAAATGTCGTTCTGGCGAACGGCAACCTGGTGTTCAGCGGTTCCAGCGGGCCGGCCACCATGCCGTATTATGTCCTCACTTCGACGAACCTGACGCTGCCGGTGACGAACTGGATGCGCCTCCTGACGAATTATTTTGATGCCGGCGGCAACTTCAATGTCACGAACCCGGTGGATCCCGGTTTAGACCAAAGCTATTTCCTCCTGCAATTGCCTTGAAGAAGCGGAGTTAACAATTTTTGGAAACTAACTATTATCGCGCGTTCGCCTGTCTGGCGGCGGGCTTCGTGCTGGCGTCAACCGGCTCCGCTCAAACCCTCGCCTTTCCCGGCGCGGAAGGGTTTGGACGGTTCGCCACCGGCGGCCGCGGCGGCACGGTTTATCACGTCACCAACACCAACGATTCCGGCGCCGGCTCCTTTCGCACCGGGGCCGCCATCGCCAACTCGACCATCGTTTTTGACGTCGGCGGCGTCATCCGCATCAGCAATGTCGTGAGTGTGGCGAACAATGTGACCATCGCCGGGCAGACCGCGCCCGGCGGCGGCATCGCCATTTACGGCCACCGGCTTTCCTACACCGGCGCAAACAATTCCATCACCCGTTTCTTGCGCGCGCGCATGGGCATCAACGGCGACGGCAACGATTCCATCACCATTGCCAGCGGGCACGACATGATGTTCGACCACCTCTCCGTTTCCTGGGGACAAGATGAAACCTTTTCCATCAGCGGCAGCAACCCGACGAACATCACAATCCAAAACACGATCGTCTCGCAGGGGCTGCAGACGCACTCGGCAGGCGGGCTGATCCAGACCGACGGCGGTGTGAGCATCCTGCGCAGCCTTTACATTGACAACAACACGCGCAATCCCAAGGTCAAGGGCGTCAATGAATATGTCAACAACGTGATCTACAACTGGGGCACGGACGCCTACATCCTGGGAGGCGATTCCAGCGGCGATACCTACGCAAATGTCATCGGGAATTATTTCATCAACGGCCCGAGCAGCGCTTCCACGGCCTTTGACCGGGGCAACCTGAACTTCCATCTCTATGCCACCAACAACTGGCAGGATGCGAACCTCAACGGCGTGCTCGATGGGGCCATGCTGGCGCAAACCAATTATGACGTGAACGACTGGCAAACCGCACCTTTTTCATATCCGTCTACGAATGCCTTGCTGCCATTGACCGCGCTCAAACTCGCCGTCAGCAGCGTGGGCGATTCGTGGAAACGCGATTCCGTGGACGAGCGGATGTTGACCGAACTTACGTCGTGGGGAACGCTCGGAGAAACCATCAACAGCGAATACCAACTGCCGATGAATGGACCTGGGGTCGTCAACAACGGGTCGCTTTACTTGGACTTGGATGGAGACGGGATGCCTGATTTTTGGGAGTCGGGCACGGGCTCGAATCCGTCCGTTGCCAACAACAATGATCCCAGCCCCAGCGGTTCCGGCTACACGCGGCTGGAGGATTACCTGAACTGGCTTGCCGACCCGCACGGCGTCGCGCTGACGAACAGCATTGTGAATGTTGATCTGCGCCAGTTTACCCGGGGGTTTTTGAATTCCACCCCGGTTTATTCCGTGACCGGCGCCACCAATGGCACGGTGACCTTGCTGGACGGTCATGTTGCGCAGTTTGTTCCGAACACGAGCTATGTCGGTCCGGCTGGTTTTCAGTGGACGGTGCTGGATGCCGATGGCAGCACGATCAGCCGGCCGATGAACCTGTTTTTTACTCCATCCGTCCTTTCCTTCAATCCCATCTGGCATGGGGACGACATCACCAACAACTGGGAACTGCTGGGCGATAACAACTGGTTCGATGGCCAGTCGCTGTTGTATCCATTTCATGCGGGAAACGGAGCGACGTTCGACGACTCGGGTTCAACCAATCCGGCCGTCAACCTGGTCGCCTCGCTCCAGCCCGCGTTTGTGACCGTCAATGCGTCAAAGAATTACGTCTTCAGCGGCAACGGTTCGCTCAATGGCGCCATGAGCCTGAACAAGACCGGCAGTGGAACGCTCACCCTCAATACCACGAACAATTACATCGGTCCCACGACCGTAAGCAACGGCGCCTTGATCGTTCAGGGCAGTTTGAGTCAAAGCACCGTGACCGTGCCAAGCGGCGGCACCTTGGGCGGCAGCGGCACCCTGGGTTTTCCACCCGTCTTGAATTCCGGTGCGAACCTTTCCCCCGGCAACGACGTCGGCAGTGCCGGCACACTGACCATCAACGGCTCGCTCACCGAGTCCGGCGGCGTGATCAACCGCTTCGATCTGAGCGACGACCCGACGGGCTTGGTCAAGACGAACGATCAAATCAAAGTCGCCCTTGCTCTGACGGCCAGCGGCAACAATTCTATTCGAGTCAATCTGCTCAACGGCCCGCTGCTCAATGGTACTTACACCCTGTTCAAATGCTCCAGCTTTATCGGCAGCCTAACCAACTTCACTCTCATCAACGCCAACGGCGTCCTGACCAATCCGCCGGGCGAGATTGATATTTTTGTGAACAATGTCCGGACGCCGGGAAGTCTCAAGTGGGTCGGCGATGGCGTGAACAACACGTGGGACACCGCCACCACCGCGAACTGGCTGAATGGCGCCAGCCCGGATGTGTTCTACTTCTTTGACTCGCCATTTTTCGATGACACCGGTTCCACCAATCCGGCGATCAATCTGGTTGGCACCAACACTCCCGCCGCCGTGACCTTCAACGCGACAAAAAATTACACCCTGGCCGGCAACGGCCGGATCAGCGGCTTCGGCACGCTCACGAAAACCAATTCGGGTACGCTGACCATCCTGGCCACGAATGACTTCGCCGGCCCGACGGTGATCGCCGGCGGCATCCTGAGCATTCCTTTCGTGGCGAATGGGTCCATTCCCAGCCCGCTCGGAGCCTCGGACAATGGTCCCGGCAACCTGGTGTTGAACGGCGGCACCTTGCGTTACACCGGCGCCACCGCCAGCACGGATCATGGTCTGACGTTGAATCCGAATGGCGGAACCATTGAGGTCAGCTCCGGTGCCACGACATTGACACTGAACAACACTGTTGTCGGGAGCGGTTTTCTGGCCAAAACCGGCACGGGCAAGCTGACCTTGAGCGGCGCCAATACTTTCAACGGTGGGGTGAACGTAACGCAGGGAACCGTGGTGCTCGGCAACGATGCTGGTTTTGGCGCCGGCGTAGTCACGCTGAATGGCGACACCAACGGCGCCACGCTGCAATTTGGCATCAACGGCGGAACCCTCAACAACACGCTCAACGTCATCGGCACGAATAATTTCACCGTGAACAATGTCAACAATTCCGTGGCAAACATGACTGGCGACGGCACCTTGACCTTGAACACGGGAACAGCGTTCTCTTTCACAGCCGACATGACGACCTTCAGCGGCACCATCGCGGTGGGCACCATCACCAACCCGCGGTTCAATCCCTCGCTCGGCAATCCCAACCCCAACTTCGGCACCGGCAGCTCCAACGCATTGTTTGATCTGGGGAATACTTCAGCCATGCTGAACAATCGCAACGGCGGGCTGATTATCCAGTTGGGTGCGTTGAGAGGCGGCCCGAACACCGTTCTTCAAGGCGCATCGTCGGCGAGCAATCCCACCACCTATGTCATCGGCGGAAAAAATCTGGACACAACCTTTGCCGGAAAAATCACGGAGGTCATCCCGGCACGCACCGCCAACATCACTAAAGTTGGCACCGGCACGTTCACGTTGTCCGGTGCGAGCACCTGCACCGGCACCATTACCGTAAATGGCGGCACCTTGCTCGTCAACAACACCACCGGTTCCGGCACGGGCACCAACAACACCGTGGTCGTCAACAACGGCGGCACGCTGGGTGGGACCGGTTTCATCACCAGCATCGTGACGGTTAATGGTGGAGGCGCACTATCACCCGGCAGCAACGCAGTTGGCACTCTGACGCTGCGCAGCAACCTGACGCTGAACGCCGGCGCCATCCTCAACTTTGAACTCGGCGCCGGTGTCGTGAACGACAAGATTATCGTCGGCAACAATCTGGTCCTCGGCGGAATCCTGAACGTGACCAACGTCGCCGGATTTGGCGCCGGTACCTACACGCTGATCACCTACAGCGGCGCTTTGAGCGGGACCCTGCCGGTCATCGGCAGCAAACCTTCCGGCTATAGTCTTTTCGTCAACACCAACACAGCCGGTCAGATCAAGCTGGTGGTCCAGACCCAGACAGCGCCCGCATTCAGGAATATCGTTCTTTCGAATGGCGGTGTGGTGTCCAGCGGTTCCGGCGGTCCCACGAATGTGCCGTATTATGTGCTGGCCTCGACGAATATAACGCTGCCATTGGCCAACTGGATACGTATTGCCACCAATCTTTTCGATGCTACCGGTGGATTCATCTGCACGAACCCGGTGACGACCGGCTCACCGCAACAATTCTACCTGATTCAACTCCCTTGAAAACCAGAGTTTACGGATTGATCGCTGCGATGGCAGCGCTTTTGATCACTGCATCGTCCTTGTTGGCCAACGACCCCGGCGGCGGCACGAACGGTATCGGAGCTGACGTGACGCTCACCGACAACGGCAGTTCCATCACTCTCGCCAACGGCACTGTGACGGCGACGATCGACAAGGACAGCGGCAAGATCACCTCGATGTTTTACTGCGGTTATCAAGTGGTCCAGTCCGGCGGCAATGTTTATTACAGCATGGACGGCGACGATGGTTACCGGGAGATGAGCAGTTGCGCCTACGTCATCAAGACCAACACCACCGACATGGTGGATGTTTCTTTCCGCCAGACCTGGAACAGCGGCCTGCCGTATGCCTTCGACATCGAGGCACACTGGGTTTTGCGCCGCGGCAATTCCGGCCTTTACGCGTATGCCCTGCTGGATCATCCGGCGAATTATCCCGGGACCACCAATGTTGAATGGCGTATGGTCTGGAAATTTCCGAACGACCTGCTCGAACGGATTTACGTGGACGACTTAAGGCACTGGCAGATGCCGTCGTCGGCGGATGTTGCCGCCGCCCAGCCGACCACCATCGCGGAAATTGTGTTTCTGACCACCGGTGTCCGGGCCGGACATTACGACTCGAAATACGAATATTCCGCCGAATACGAAAACATCGGCTGCTGGGGGCACGCCAGCAGCGTCCACAACATCGGCGCGTGGATGGTGACGGGCAATTATGAATACTTCAATGACGGTCCGACCAAGCAGGACCTGACCCTGGCGTGGGATTACAACCTCATCCACTTCGGTCGGAACCATTACACGCTCAACGACAGCAGCATCACCTACGCGCTGACCAATGTGGCCTGGGGAAAAATCTACGGTCCGTTCCTGCTTTATCTCAACACCAACTCCGCCGGCGGCGACGCCCTCTGGACCGACGCCCGGGCGCAGGTGCAGGCCGAACATGGGGCGTGGCCGTATGCGTGGCTGGTTGGGAACACCAACTATCCGCTGGCCGATGCGCGTGGCGCGGTGAGTGGACGTTTTCTCGCCACAGATGCCTTGAAACCCTCCGTCAGCACCTCGAATGCATGGGTCGGCCTGGCCGACCCGTCGGTGGACTGGCAGTTTGACTCGGTCCACTACGAGTATTGGGTGCGCGCGGCGGCCGACGGTTCCTTTGCGATTCAAAACATCCGGCCCGGGACGTACACCCTGCACGCCTTCACCGATGGCGAGATGGGTGAGTACACGAACATCGGCGTGGTGGTGACGGCTGGCGCGACCAATGTGCTGGGCGATTTGACGTGGACCGTGCCGCGCACGGGAAGTTTCCTCCTGTGGGAAGTCGGCATACCAAACCGCACCGCCAGCGAATATCGCCACGGCACGAGCAATTACTACGAGGGCTTCATCTGGAACACGTTCGCCAATGAATTTCCAAACCCGCTGGAATACAACATTGGCGCCGGCGACTGGTCGAAGGATTTGAACTACGTCCACAATTCCTACACAGTGAACGGCGTTCGCAATCAGTGGAAATGGCGGCTGAATTTTCTCATGTCCGGCGTCCCCGCCAGTGGTAACGCCACGCTGAACTTCGCGTTTGCCAGTGTGAACAGCGCGTCGCTGAACGTTTACGTCAATAATGAGAGCAGCGTTTTCACCACCATTTCACCGCCCGCGCCGCCCGCCGGTGGCAACGCGCTCGTCCGGGAAGGCATTCACGCCAAATACATCACTCAATCGATTTCCATCCCGGTTGCCAGCCTGCGCACTGGTACGAACACCCTTTCGCTCATCATGACTTCGACGGGCAGCGACCAGAACCATGTCATGTATGACGCCATTAATCTCGAACTGCCGTCGCGGCCGCCGCTGCCGGCAGGGCTGGATCTGGCGTGGAAGGGCGGCCTGGAGGCCAATGCCTGGGACCTGGCAACGACCGCGAACTGGTCGAGCAACAACACAGCTCGCGTCTTCAACGCGGGCAACCGCGTGCTGTTCGACGACACCGGCCTGAACAATCCGTCGCTCAACCTCACCGGCACCCTCCAGCCGGGCGCCGTCATGATTTATGCGATGAAGAGCTTTACGTTCGGGGGCAGCGGTGCGCTTGCGGGCACGATGACCCTCGTCAAATCCGGTCCGGGCGCGTTGACCATCAACACGACGAACACTTTTACCGGCGCAACGACCGTTTCAAATGGAGCGCTGGTGGTCAATGGCTCGGTCAATTCCAGTTTGATCACAGTCCTGGGCGGCGCCAGTGTCGGCGGCCTGGGCCGGCTCGGGGGCGGATTGACGGCACAACCGGGCAGCATCGTGCAGCCGGGCATTACCGTCGCCGGAACTTTGACGGTGAGCAATTTGCTCGTCGAGTCCGGCGGCGTGACGAATCTTTTCGACTTGTCGGACGATCCTACCGGGCTGACGAAAACCAATGGTTTGATTCAGGTCGCCGGCAATTTGAATTTGAGCGGCACCAACACGCTTTCCGTCAATCTCCTGAACGGTCAGCTGGCGGTGGGTGTTTACCCATTGCTGCAATACAGCGGGACCCTGACCGGCGGCCTGACCAACCTGGTGGTCCGTGGCGCCCTGGGCAAGCCCTTCGCCATCACCAATGCAGCGGGCGTGATCGGGTTGGTCATCATCAGCAACCGTCCGCCCACGAATGTTTTCTGGCGCGGCGGCCTGGCGGCGAACACCTGGGACCAGGCCATCACGAGCAATTGGTGGAGCGGCGCGGCCGCGGATATTTTTGCCTTCAACGACAACGTCACATTTGACGACAACGGCGCGAGCAATCCGGTGGTGAACACTGCCGGCCTCCTGAATCCCGCCGCCATCTCGGTGAACGCCGCGGCGAATTACACGATCACCGGCAGCGGCGACATCACCGGCGCCGGAGGGTTGGCCAAAATGAATTCCGGCACGTTGATAGTGCTATCCGCGAATGATTATTCCGGCCCGACCCTCATCAGCGGCGGCGTGCTGGCGGTCAACGCGCTGGCGAACGGCGGCTCGCCCAGTCCCATCGGCGCTGCCTCTTCCGATCCCAGCAATCTGGTGTTCCAATCCGGAGCCAAGCTGCGTTATCTGGGCGCGACGGCGGTTTCGGATCGCGGCGCAACGTTCAATGGCGGCGGCGGCGCAATTGAAGTTACGAACGGTCTGGCCAACCTGACATTGGGCGGAACCCTGACCGGCGGGGGCGGGCTGGTCAAAACCGGGCCGGGAACCTTGTCGTTGGGCGGCACCAATGATTATGCCGGCGGCACACTCATCAGCTCCGGGATCTTGCAAATGGGCGCCGGGGCAAATTCCGGCACGCTTGGCACCGGAACCGTGACGAATAACAGTCAGCTCGTTTTTAACCGTGCCGACGCGGTCACCATTCAACCGGTCATCAGTGGCAGCGGCGTGGTGGTCAAGAGCGGCGGTGGGACGGCCATCCTGATCAATGCCAACACCTATGCCGGCGGCACCACGAACACTGCCGGGATTCTGCTGGTTTCCAACAATGCCGCGCTGGGCACCGGCCCGCTGGTGTTCACCGGAACGTCCGGCTCCGTGCAGCTTGCCGATGGTGTGACGGTCACGAACCTGTGGAGCATTCCCGGCGCGACCGTTGACCTGATGCTGGATTGCCCGGCCGGCACTGGCACCTGGGCCGGCAATGTTTCCGTCTCGGGCGGCGGGTCATTTAGGCCAGGCACCTCCTCCGGCGCTGGGACGCTGGTTTATCAAGGGACGGCCAGCATGGGTGGCGCCAATTTTATCGTGCCGCGCGGCAACGTGGTCATTGCATCGAATGGCCTGATCAGCGCCGGCGGCACTGTCTGTGCGCTGGGCCGTTCCAGTTCCGGCACGGGCACGACGTTCGTCGCCAAGGACAACGCGAGCCTCACGTTCGGCTCCGGCTTCATGCTCGGCCACACCAGCTCGGGTTCGCCGTATCCGATTGTTTTCACGATTCAGGACAACGCCGTGATCTCGTGCGGGGTGAGCAATCTGGATTTGCACAATTCTCCGAACGCCTCGGCCACGACGTTTTTAAACCTGAACGGGGGAACGCTCGCCATCGGCGGATTCAAAAAATCGCAGACCGGGGCAGGTCAGACCTCGGTCATCAATTTCAACGGCGGCACGTTGAAGGCGGCCGCAACCAACAGCGCGTTTCCACCCATCTTGACCGGATTGACCAGCCGGGTGCAGACGGGTGGTGCCCGGATTGATGACGGTGGATTTCCGATCACCATCGGGTCATCGATGATTCATGATCCGGCGCTGGGTGCCACACCGGACGGCGGTTTGACGAAACTTGGTGCGGGCGTGCTGTCGCTGGGGACGCCGCACACGTACACCGGACCGACGATCATCAGCAATGGCACGCTGGCCCTGGTTTCGAGTGCCTCCGTGGGTTCCATCGCCAGTTCCACTGGCATCTTCATCTCTGCCGGGGCAATGTTCGATGTGAGCGGAGTGTCCCGATTCACCCTGAGCAACCAGATGCTGTCAGGTTTTGGCTCGCTAAAAGGCAATGTAGTCGCGACCAACGGCGCCATCATTTCTCCCGGCCCAAACATTGGCACGCTGACGTTCAGCAACTCGCTGACGCTGGCGGCGGGCGGCACGGTCCTGATGGAAATCAGCAGCCCGCCGTTGACGAATGACGTTCTCCAGATTTTCGGCGGCTTGACCAATGGCGGCACGCTGATCGTCACGAACCTTTCCGCGGGCGTCTATTCGGCGGGCGACCGATTCAAGTTGTTCAACGCCGCAGGTTACTCCGGCATTTTTGCGAATGTGGTGCTTCCCGCGCTGCCGTCCCGGTTCCGTTGGGACTCCAGTTTGCTGAACTCGGCGGGAACCATTGTGGTGGCTCCGGTGCCGGTCATCGGCGGGGTGAATGTTTCCGGTGGCAGTTTGATTTTGAACGGAGCGGGAGGCGTAACCAATGGGACCTACTACGTGCTGGCGGCGACCAACCTCACCCTGCCTTTGGACAACTGGACCCGCCTTGCGACCAACCAATTTGACGCTGGCGGCAATTTCAACTTCACCAACGGTTTGAATACAAACGCAGCCCAAAGTTTTTACCTGCTGCAATTGCCCTGAGCCGAATTGTTGAATTCCCATCGGTTTCGCCGATGAATCATTCCGTCCGGTTGCGGTCCCGGCTCACGGACTTTTGTTGAATCAGCCCGGAAAATGACTTATAGAAAAGGGCATTACATCCTGCACGGTCCAGAACCCATGAATGCCCGCATCCCAGCACTGCGCCTTGTTTGGCTCGTGATGCTGTTTCTGTTGTTCACGTTCCTGCCGGCCGGAGTTGGGGTTCTGGCGGAAGACTATTTCACGGATGTCTGGACGTCGGAAAATGGACTGCCCGACAGCACGGTAACGGCCATCGCCCAGACCCCGGACGGTTATTTGTGGGTGGGGACGTATAACGGCCTGGCACGGTTCGACGGTGTGCGCTTTGCCACTTTTGATCCCGCCAACACCCCGGAACTGACCCACGCCCGGATCCGCAATCTGTTCGTTGACAGCGCGGGGGCGCTTTGGATCAACACGTTTGATGGGTCCCTGACGACGGTTCGTCACGGGAGTTTCACACTGGAACGGCGCAACCCTCGAAGTTCCGAGGCGGAACTGACCCTGATTTCATCCTCATCGAACCATGTCACCTTCCTGACCAGCCGCGGCGGGCTGTTGCGCAAGGCAATGACGGCGCCGGATGGCGAGGGCTGGGAGGAATTGGCCCCGCCCAGCCGGGGATTGGGTGCGCTCTGCTGCGAAGATGGCGATGGCACCATCTGGTATCTGGATCCCAACCATCGCCTCTGGTGGCTCAAGGGTGACCAATTCAGACAATTGCCGGAGGCAACCGGATTCAATGAGTCGAATATCAATTGTCTGGTGACGGATCCCCAAAATCGTTTATGGGTGGCCACCGACCGGGAAACGGCCGTCTGGGGCGGGACGCGGTTTCTGAATGAAACGCCGACCAATGCCGGGTCGCTGTTGGGGATGACGTTCATTTCGGTGACAGCGGCGGGCCGGATTTGGATGGTGGCCAACGGGGATGTGGGCGAAGCGGGTGACCGTGGGTGGATGCTCCGGCCGAACGGAACCCGGAGCCTGTTTCGGGGAAACTCAGGCCGGATTGGTGCTTTGGAAGACCATCGCGGCGGCATGTGGTTTTACAGTTTCGGGCGCGGGCTGTCACACGTGAATGCCGCCGGTGAAGTCCGGCAACTCACGGCGAGGGACGGGTTTCCCGGGGACCGGATAAACTGTTTTTTTGAAGATCGGGAAGGCAATTGGTGGGCTGGTCTGGAGGCGGCGGGACTCGTCCGTTTGCGCGAGCCGCAGTTCCATTCGGTGGCTGCGGGCAGCGCCGCGGCGAAGCCGGCCAAGTCGGTTTGCCAGGACTCCAATGGTACGGTCTGGATTGGGACGCTCAGCGGAGGGCTGGATTGTTGGAGCGGGGGGAACTACACCAATTTGCCGGTGATCGAAGGTGCGCCGCAGGAATCGGTGTTCTGTGTCTGTCCCGATGCTTTTGGCCGGCTGTGGGCCAGTGCCGGAGATGAAGATCTTTTCATCCGCGAGCAGGGCGAATTCAAGCGCGTGTCACCCGTGATCCACGGTGTAAAGGCAATTTTGGCCGACCGGGCCGGCCGCATCTGGATCGGCACCTCAAGCGGACTTTACTTTGCCGATGGCCAATCGCCGGACGAGATCCAGCCATTCAAGGGAATTGCCCGGCGTCATGTCCGCGCCCTGTCAGAAGATCCGACGGGCGTTTTGTGGGCGGGAACCGGCAGTGGCGAGCTTTATCGGATCGCCAGCAACACGGCCACCTTTTTTCGTCCGACCGACAACGAGGAATCGGGGGCCATCTGGTCGGTATTGGCCGGCCGTGATGGCACAGTATGGGTTGGGACATTTCGCGGGGGGCTGTTGCGGTTTCGAAATGGGCAATTCACCCGTTTCGGCAAGAAGGACGGTCTGCCAGACAATGTCATCTGCCAGATTCTTGACGACCATCATGGAAATCTTTGGCTGGGCTCCCATCAAGGCGTATTTCGTGTCAATAAATCGGCGCTGGACGATGTGGCGGATGGCAAAACAAAATTCATACCCTACGTCGCCTATGGCCGGTCGGACGGGCTGCCTTCGCTTGAATGCTCGGGAGGCTACCAGCCGGCCGCCTGGCTTGGCCGGGATGGAAAACTTTGGTTCACCACCGCCAAGGGTGCCAGCTGGATTCAACCGGCGGAAATCCAGCCCAACCTGATGCCTCCGCCGGTGGTGATTGAAGAAGTGCTTGTGGACGGCCAGCCCAAGAGTTTGGCTGAACCGCAGGAAACCAATTCCGCACTTCAAAGCCGGTCAGCTTCCACACTGACGATACCGCCGGGGAAGCATCAGTTCGAGTTCCGGTACACCGGGCTGAGCCTGGTTTCGCCGGATCGCATCCAGTTTCGCTACCAGCTGGAAGGGGCCGACGCCGACTGGATCCAAGCCGGGGCCCGTCGTTTTGCCCAATATAACTTCCTTCTCCCCGGCAATTATAAATTTCATGTGATCGCCTGCAACAGTGATGGTGTCTGGAACGAGGCTGGCGCGACGCTGGCGGTGAGCATTCTGCCGCATTTTTACGAGACCTGGTGGTTTCAGGTGCTGGCGGGACTGATGGTGTTGAGTGTGGTCGCCGGAACGGTTCGATACACCGCCACCCGTCGGCTGCATCTGAAAATGGAACAATTGGAACGGCAGCAGGCGGTCGAACGCGAGCGCGCCCGCATTGCCAAGGACATTCACGATGATCTGGGGGCAAACCTGACTCTTATCGCCGTCCTGGGTGACCTCGCGCAAAAGGAAAAGACCGTCGAACGCATCGAAAAAATGTCCGAAACGGCGCGTCAAGCTGTCAAATCGCTCGATGAAATCGTCTGGGCGGTGAACCCCCGCAACGACACGCTGGCGCACCTGATTGATTATACCGGGCAGTTCACAACCGATTATCTTCGGGACGCCGGGATTCGCTGTCTGTTGGATGTCCCCGAGCAGACACCGGTGCGCGAAGTGCCGGCCAACGTGCGTCACAATGTCTTTCTGGCGGTCAAGGAAGCGCTGCAAAACATTGTCAAGCATGCTCGCGCCACCGAGGTCTGGCTCCGGGTCAGCGCAATTCCCGGCGGGCTGAGGATGGTTATTGAGGACAACGGTTGCGGGTTTGAAGGGGTGCCGGCCGACGCCTGGGCCGATGGCTTGGGCAACATGCGCCAGCGTCTGACTGAGATTGGCGGCGAATGCCGGGTGCAAAGCCGGGTTGGGGTGGGGACCGTCATCCACATTGAGTTTCCCTGGCCGCCGGATTAGCCCGGACGGCTCATACCTTTATCCGATAACCAAGCAAACAACTCTGACCTAGTATCGACCGAATAAAGTAAAAGTTGAAACATGAGCATCACGATTTCCATTGTCGAAGATCAGCGCGAAATGCGCGAGAGCCTGGCGGAATGGCTGGGTAGCGCCCCGGGTTTGCGCTGTGTCGGCGCACATGCCTCGGCCGAAGAGGCGTTGCGGGACATCCCGGGGGAAAATCCGGATGTTGTGCTGATGGACATCAATTTGACCGGTATGAGCGGCATAGAGTGTGTATCACGGCTCAAGGAACAGCGGCCCGAAACGCAGGTCCTGATGCTGACCACCTACGATGATGGCGATCTGATTTTCGATTCCTTGCGCGCAGGCGCCAATGGTTATCTGCTGAAGAACATGCCCCGGGTGGAACTGGTGGAGGCCGTGCAGGAAGTCCGGGCCGGCGGCGCGCCGATGTCCCTCCAGATCGCCCGCAAGGTGATCAGTTATTTTCACCAGGCCAAAAAACCGGCGGCGGAGTTGAAATCCCTCACCAGCCGCGAGCAGGAAATCCTGAAATTGCTGGCCAAGGGATACATGTACAAGGAAATTGCCGATCACCTCGCCATCAGCATGAGCACGGTCCGGACCCATGTCAGCGCCGTTTACGAAAAGCTCCACGTCCACTCGCGGACGGAAGCCGCAATGAAACTCATGGAGCGGGATTAGTGGCTGGTTGTGGATGCCGGATGGCTCAACGGCCGGGCGGGTTCTGCCGGACCCGGCTGCATAACCCGGATTTCAGGTCTTGACGATCAGCCAGACTCAGACAAACATCCGATAGACCAACCGCCGAAAACGGGCTTAATTTGTGAGATTCAACAATCTTGTGCTGACAACCCAAAATCTTTCTGTTTGCCCAACCAATTAGACAGTTGAACGCCTATGAAAACCCTGACCTCCCCGACCTATATGCAAATGACTAAACTTTTCAAAATAGCCTGCCTTTGCATGGCATTGCTGGCTTTCGGTTCAACAGCCAGTCAGGCCCAAAACGCCTCGGCTACCTGGACTGGCGCTTCCGGTGGCGATTGGAATAATGGTGCCAACTGGGACTTGGGCGTGCCCGGGGTGCTCACCAACTCAACCATACCTACGAATATCGTCGTCAATTATAATTCGGCCATGAGTTCACCCAGCATTGGCGCGGTGACCAACATCGGCACCTTGAACGTCAATGCGGCTGGTTTTAACGTGGATGTCGGCGGCACCACCGCGCAGTCCATCATTCTTACACCCGCTTCCAAGATGACTGTCAGTGCCGGCGCGGCTGTGAGCGTTACAAATTCAGGGGTATTTTTTCTGAACACCAATGCCGTTTTAACCTTAAACAACGCCACGTTGAAATTCACCAACAGTCTCGCCAATTACGATATTCTGGTTGGTCGAGGGGGCCGCAACAATGGCGCCACCGTTGGATTTACCAACTCAACTGTGGTCTTGAACAAGCTCCTGGCCATCCAAGGTGGCTCATCTACGCTTTTTCCGGCCAGCGGCGTGTACATGTCTGGCGGCACATTGGCCGCACCCGGCATCGTCATCAGCAACGCGACGGATGATGCTCAAACCTACATGATTGTTGATGGAGGCGCCAATGTTCAAGGTGGAGACCTTGTCGTTCAACGGAGCTTTCCGACCTACGGATTCATTTTGAGCAACGGCGTGGTCAATGTAACCAGTCTTCTCGACGGCACCGGCGCCTCCCGCGCCGGGGTGAACATTTTTGGCGGAATCCTGACGAACACGGGTGCTTTCAGCCTTGGCAATGGCGTTGGCAACGGAACGTCGGATCGAAAAGCATATTTCTACCAGCGGGGCGGAACGGTTGTGGCGACTGCCGCCAGCGGCTTGGTCATCGCCAATACCAATGGCACAGGCACCACCACCACCACAATCGCGAACCAGGGTGCGATTTGTGACATCACCGGGGGCACGCTGACCGTTGAAGCCATTGCATTGCTGGCCAATAATACCATTGCCGATGTCACGGCCCGGTTGAACCTGGGCGGCAGCGGTACAATTTATGTCGGCAGCGGCGGTATCGTGGCGAATCTCGGCGGATCAGGCTCCACCGCCACCTTCTCCTGCACCAACGGAACGGTGGGGGCAAAAGCCGATTGGTCCAGTTCCGCGGCGATTTTGGTCAGCAGCGGCACGACGGTCATCCAGGCGGCTGATGCGGCCGGGACCGCGCATAACATCACCTTGGGGGGCATCGTGAGCGGCAGCGGCGGGCTGAAAAAAACGGGGGCGGGCACGCTGACGCTTACGGCCACCAACGCCTATACGGGCAATACCACGATCAGCACGGGCTCACTGGTTTTGGCCACCAATCTCGCGGGTTCCACGGGCCTGATTTTGACCAGTTCGATCGTCAGTGTGAGCGCCGGGGCAACCTTCGATGTCTCCCAATTGCAGCCCCTCGGTGGATACGTGTTGCTGGCGAACAAAACGATTTCGGGCGCCGGAACCATCGTTGGCGCTTTTGCGGCCGGCCCCAGTTCCATTATCAGTCCAGCGGATAACGTCGGGACCCCGGCGCAGGGCACGATCAATTTCGCCAACGGTCTGGCCATAACGAATATCGTGATCAACATGGGACTCTCGGACAATCCCTCCGGCGTGACCAAGACGAACGACAAGGTCAATGTCACCGGTGATTTCACAGTGAGCGGCACCAACACCATCAACGTGACCCAGATCAACGGTGTTCTGGGACTCGGTACCTACCAGTTGGTCAAATACAGCGGCAATTTTATCGGTGATGTCTCCAATCTGTTTTGCAGCTTTGGCAAATTGACCAATGCGGCGGGAACCAAGGAAATTGACCTCATCGTGACCAATCTCCAGCCGGTGGCCAACCTGGTTTGGGCCGGTGATGGCTCGGCCAATCTTTGGAACACGGCCGGTGCGAGCAACTGGCTCAATGGCGTCAATCACAGCCGGTTCAATGCTGGCGATGGCACGACGTTCAACGATGCCAGCGCGAGCAATCTGGTGGTCAATCTGTCCGGCATTGTGACACCTTCTTCGCTGTTGGTGGCCGCAACCAACAATTTCACATTCGCCGATGGCGGCGGTGGTGATATTTTCGGCTCCACGAGCCTGATCAAGACCAACTCCGGCAAGCTGACCATCCTGACCGCCAATGATTTTAACGGGGGTACCACGATCAGCGGCGGCACGTTGAGTGTTTCCAGCCTGGCAAACGGCGGGGCGGCCAGCCCTATCGGCGCTGCGTCGAGTGATCCGGCAAACCTCGTCCTGAATGGCGGCACATTGGAATACATGGGGGCTAACGTGACGATTGATCGCGGTGCCACCCTCCAGGCGAACGGCGGCACATTGAACGTGAGCAACAGCGGCGTGACCGTGACCATCTCCGGGTCGGTAACCGGACCGGGTGTGTTGACCAAGATTGGCAACGGAACACTGGTGTTCAACTCGGCGCATGATTATGCCGGTGGCACCGTCATCTCCGCCGGAGCCATTCGGACCGCTCAGGGAAGCGCGGCGACCATTACCGCGTTTGGGACCAACACGGTGACCCTGAGTGGTGTCACCACGAACGCCGCCTATGCGTTTGCCAGCGACCAGCAGGTGCTGCCCAACACGCTGAATATTGTTGGCAACAACAACTTGATCACCAACGCCGGCAACGAAACCATCTCGGGCCTGACCGGCAACGGCACGGTGACCCTTGAAGGTGTGGGCGGCAACGTACTTACCTTGCAGGCGGCCGACATGTCGGGCTTCAGCGGCACGATTGCCATTGATACGATCAGCAATTTGCGCTTCCTGCCCTCGAGCGGCAGCACCGCGAACGCTGTGAATGCCACCTTCAATCTCGGCTCCGGCGCCGGCACCGGCTTTTTGAACAACAAAAATGGCAATTTTACCGCGCGCATCGGCGCGCTGGTCGGCGGTTCCAACACCCAGCTCCAAGGGGCATCGTCTCCGACTACCGGCACCGGCAGCACCTACATAATCGGCAATGCCCTGAACAGCCTGTTTAGCGGCACCATTGTGGACGGGCCGAGCACCACCAATGGCGGACCCCGCAAAGCCATCCTCGTCAAGGACGGCACCGGTACCCTGATCTTGGACAACAACTCAGCGGTTGTGGTCACGTTTGACGGAGACCTGAACCTGGTCACCAATATCGTTTTTCAGGACAGCATGATCTATTCCGGCAACACGACGATCAGCAATGGCGTGCTGGCCCTGGTGACACCGTCCACCCCGACCAATTCTCCGGTGTTCACGCTGGCGTCCACGACCGCCATCTTGGACGCGTCCAAACTGGGTTATGTCAGCAATGCCTTGGATGGAGACCCGGCGGATCCCTTGTTTAATACTGCAACCAACTACCTGGTGACCAACGGCACCTATGAGGTCATTTCCCCGCAGGTCTTTACCGGCATTGGAACGGTCCGGGGCAAAGTGGTGGCGGATTCGGGATCCACGGTGATGGCCGGATTGTCAACCGGCGTCCTGACCGTCACCAACGGCATTGAACTGGCAGGGACGGTAATCGCCAATCTTGATGTCTCCAAGACGCCCAACTGCGGTGAAATTGTCTCGCCAACCATCACTATTGACGGAACGGCAACCTTGCTGGTGACCAATTTGGGACCGGAAGGTGGGGCGACTTTCCAGTTGTTCAACCACCCGGTGAGCGGTTTTGCCTCCGTTACCCTGCCGACCTTGACCGGCACCAACACGTGGGAAAACAAGCTGGCAGTGGATGGCTCTCTCATCCTGCATGCGCCTCCGTATGTGGCGGTGAACCCGCTTCCCGGACCCATCCAGTTCTCGTTCAGCGGCGGCGGGACCGTGCTCAACCTGTCCTGGCCGACCAATGGCGGCTGGACTCTCGAAGTGCAGACCAACTCGCTGGCCGTGGGCATCAACACCAACTGGTTCCGGATCACTGAGTCGGCATCGATGACCTCGACCAACTTCCCGGTCGTTGCCACCAATGGCGCGGTATTCTATCGGCTGATTTATCCTTAAGCTTGAGTGAAGCGTCAAAATGAGCAATTATTTCGGTTTATAAAAGCAAGGTGGGGATGCCGTTAGGGTGTCCCCGCCCGCTTGAATACCAAAAGGCATGGCGAATGCTGATCGTAACGAGTTGAACGGCGAACAGTTAGGACACAAATGAAAATGACAAGACAACGGCGGCCAATTCAAAAACGGACCGGGTGGGCGACACGCGAGGCGAAGCGCGGATTCACCTTGATTGAACTGCTGGTGGTGATAGCCATTATTGCCATTCTGGCCTCCATTCTCCTGCCAGCCTTGGCGTCCGCCAAGCTGAAGGCAAAGCGGGTCCAGTGTATCAATAACTTCCATTCAATTTATACTGCCGTTGTAATGTATGCTGGAGATTCCAATGACTGGTACCCGATTTGTACCATGGGTGCGGCAAATCCAAGTGGAACAGTTGATAATCTCGGTGGCGATCATTACACTCGATATGTTTACTTTAACGGAACCCCCCATGAAAAGATTGGGCTTGGACTTACATCCGGATGGGGCGATGAAAAAATCCAAAATTTAGGCCTAGTATACACAGGCGGGTATATCGCCGATGGCAAATGTTTGTGGTGTCCCAGTTTTTCAGGACTGACAACATCCGGCGGTGCGCTTCCGTTGAGTATAGAGAATTATTCGACAGATCCCCCTGGGTTTATGTGCACGGACGCTGGGACTCCAACCGCACAAGTTCGCGACACGATTCTGTTTAATCCTGTCATGAAAAATGTCAACTCAAGTCTGAGTAGTGGAACCGGTGACAATTATGCGCGTCTCATGCAAAAGACGAGCGACGTCCGGCAGCGCCGGTTGTTTTCGATGGATTATGTTGAAGCCAACCCCGGTCCGGGAATGCCATTTGATCTAAATCACATGCCGCATTATCCTGGCAAGGGTTGGGATGTGATGTTTACTGACGGCTCATCCAAATTTGTTTTCAGCAAGAACGCCTTTAAAGCGGCGACCACTTACCTTACTTCCCTTGAAGATCACACATCGTATTTCTGGTACAATACCATTTTTAACTATCTTGAAGCTGACGAAGTACACTGAACTTGAGGCATAACTTTAGAAATAACCAAGAGGCGCCTTAATACGGCGCCTCTTTTGTTTTAGGGCATTTTAAATAAAACTATGCCACAAGAGGCAAACCAGTTCCTGACGTCCTGACCGGTGACGGATTGCAGGGCCACGCCAACATCATCGTGTGTAACTCATGTGATAACCACTAGCAGAAGTTTCTTTGAGCCAAGCAAACATGAAACCAGGTATGATATGGCTATCACACAGTTCTCGTTCTTGTTGACACGATGCACATTGCATTGAACCAGAATTAACCTAACGACTCAATTTTGCAACCCCGCCGGTAGTGCCTTAATTTGGATTTTATCTGAACCTTCAGAAGCCTAACGCGAATGTTCCTGCCTGCCCGTCATAGGTCAAAAGACAATTGCACAATATATCCCGGCCTATAAGAGCCTGGATTCCTTGGTGTAGAAGTTCGGATTCGATTATTGCAACGGCGTGAAATTGCCAACTCAATTTTGCATGGGGAAGAATTATACTTATGTCAAATTGGTTGGCTGTATGTGGTTGACCACATTTTGTTGATGGCGTATGGACTTGACCTGACCCCGAAAAACTGGACGTGACAAAAGTAGGGTTCTGCTGCGAAAGAAAGAGCAGCAGAACTATGAAAAAGAGCAAATTCAGCGAAGAACAGATCATCGGAATATTACGCGAAGGCGAA
>Ga0265338_10001630_pt1 | contig 35917 bp, 40 predicted proteins | sample 42126metaG_FD_193579 | JGI IMG/M metagenome (GOLD analysis project Ga0265338, IMG submission 193579) | Rhizosphere microbial communities from Carex aquatilis grown in University of Washington, Seatle, WA, United States - 4-21-26 metaG | ecosystem: Host-associated > Plants > Roots > Rhizosphere...
GCCGGCCCCAAAGAAACCCGCGCCTGGACCATACCGCGTGGCGCAACCGCCCCTGAAGCCGCCGGCACCATTCACACTGACTTTCAAAAAGGCTTTATCAAAGCCGAAATTGTCTCGTACGCCGACCTCATCGCCGCCGGTTCCGTAGCCGCCGTCCGCGCCGCCGGCAAAGTCCGCCTCGAAGGCAGGGATTATGTCATGCAAGACGGGGACGTCGTCGAATTTCGCTTCAATGTCTAGCTTCGCTTAGATCGCAGCCCAAAAAACCGCTCCACATTGCCACGATCACCGGCCACGCCTGAATCAGCTTCACCCCAAATCTCAAAATCGCTGGCCATCCACTGGCGCAAATCATCCAAAATCTCGTCCCGCACCTCACCCACCGGGATCACGCCACGGTATTCATCGGCCGTTGCTTTATTAGCCTCAAATTGCGGCTTCGCCATCGCCACAATCAATCCGCCACTCTTCACCAAAGCCGCCGTCGCCCCCAACACCTCACGCAGCGAAATAAACGACACGTCCACCACCGCCATATCCGCCAACTCTGGCAACTTCGCATGGCGAATATCAGTTTGCTCCATCAACGTAACCCGCGGGTCCTGCCGTAATTTATATGCCAGCTGCGCCGTCCCCACGTCTACGCCAAACACCCGCGCCGCACCGTTTTGCAGCACGAAATCGGTAAATCCACCCGTCGACGACCCCACATCCAACACCGTCAGACCAACAAAATTCAAACCTAACACGCTGGCCACGCTAGCCAACTTATCACCCGCCCGGCTTACATACTTCGGCTGTGGCTTTACATGCACATCCAAATCTACGCTCACCAACTGCCCCACCTTCTCCAGCCGCCGGCCCTTCGCCGACACTTGGCCGGCCATAATCAACGCCCGCGCCTGCTCCAGCGTTTCTGCGAGCCCGCGCGCCACCAACAAATCATCAAGTCGCTTCTTCACCAGCGCGCAACCCTTCGAAATCAAATTCCGCCAATTGCGCCACCAAATCTGCTACGTCTGTCCACCGCAACGCCGCATGAGCCATATCCGGCAGGTACGTATCCGCCACTTCTTGCTGCGTCGCCACCACGACCGGCAACCCCTTGGCCAACGCGTACCCGACTTCCATCAACATGCCCTCACTTCGGAGCTCGCTCGCTTGCAGTACCAATAGCAAATCCGATTTCGCCATCATCCGAAACGCTTCCTGCATAAACGCCGATGATTGTGCCACTGGCCCAGCCACAGCCACGTTGCCACCATGCACGTCAAAGTACGTGCTATAGGCATTAATCTCACGCGCCGCCAAAACCGACTTCACTGGCGCCAGCAATCCGTCAATCTGCCGCGCATCTTCGCCAGTGTGACGGTACGCTACAAACGCGCGCATGCTACTTGGCCCGCTCCACATACGCACCGGTCAACGTATTCACCTTGATCCGGTCGCCCGTGTTCACAAACAACGGCACCATCAGCTGCACGCCCGTTTCTACCGTTGCCGGCTTCAACGCTGCAGTCGCAGTGTCACCACGCACACCCGGCTCAGTCTCGGTCACTTCCACTACCACCGAGTTAGCCATCTCAAACCCGATCACCCGGCCGTTAAAATTCAATAACGTCACGGTCGAACCATCCGCCACCCATTTCGATTGGTCGCCCAGTACATCCGAGCTCACCGTCTCCTGCTCGTACGTGTCGCCGTTCATGAAGACGAGATCATTACCCTGGCGATACAGCAACTGCATATTTGTCCGCACAACTTCAGCTGGCGTAATTTTGTCTGCACTCCGAAACGATTTTTCAACCACGCCACCATTGAGCAAATTTCTTATTCGAACCTGCACTACCGCGCCGCCACGACCCATCGCTTTGTGCGTATAATCGGTCACGCGATATGGTACGCCATCCAGTTCAATCAGCGTACCAATTTTTAAATCAGTGTGCCCAAGGACCGGCATTAGCGCACCACGAACGGCAGCAAGGCAATATGCCGCGCACGCTTTAACGCCACGGCCACGCGCCGCTGATGGCGCAAACAGTTACCCGTACGCTTACGCGATTCGATCTTGCCGTAGCTCGAGAGGTACCGCTGCAACAGTTTCACGTCCTTATAGTCAACAGAGTCGACCTTTTCAGCACAAAACCGGCAGACTTTTTTGGAATAGAAATTAGCCATAATTACCTGTTACTCCTGTGAAGCCCTAAAACGGGATGTCATCCAGATTAATGTTCTGCCCGGCGTCGAGGTCGGAAATCACCACGTCGTCGGATTTTGAAGCCCGGTCAGATGAGCCAGCAGCGTGATTGCCACCACCAGCCGGAGCCGCACCCGGAGCATCGAGGAAGTTAACATCGCTTGCCACAATCTCGGTCCGCTGACGCTTCACCCCATCCTTTTCCCAGCTCTGAGTCTGCAAACGGCCCACTACCATCACCTTGCGGCCCTTCGAAAGATACTGCGCCGCCAGTTCGCCAAGCTTCCCCCAGGCCACGATCTCGTGGTACTCTACAGCCTCTTTACGCTCTCCGCTCTGATCCATCCAGGTACGATTAGTGGCTACTGCAAACGACGCTACTTGTTGACCACTCGGCGTACTCCGCAGCTCAGGATCGCGTGTCAGATTACCCATTACGATCGCCTGGTTAAAACTCTTAGCCAATGTCCTGCCCTCCCTCACTTGTTACCTCGGCTACCGCCGCCACCTCACGCGCTGTCTTATCGGCCTTTTCGGGCTTATCACTATCCTTGTCGGCCCGCGAAACTTTGCTCTCATCGTGCGTCACCACGAGATGTCGCAGCACCTCTTCGGTAATCAATAAAGCATTCTCTAGCTCCCGCACTTTCTCGGGATCAATCTGGATCTCAAAGTAAACGTAAATCGCAAAATCCTGCCGCGCGATGCGATAAGCCAGACGCTTCTTGCCCCAATTGTCACGGCGAGTAACTTCACCACCACTAGCCTTCACCAGGCCTTCAACCTTCGAAATCGGCGCCTCGGCGTCAATCTCCAGATCCGGGTGCAACAGCACCATCAATTCGTATGTTCGATGCATAGTATCCTTTCTATGGGAACTCCCGCTTGTCGCGGCAGCTGCGTACCGGCTGCCACCAGCACGCAAAAAGGTTAATGAAACAGTTATTAAGCTCGGCAATTGTACCGGAAAATTGAGCTCAGGTCAAGGCAAACCGACCTTCATTAGGCTACAATGTAAACATGCAGAGGCTTATGAGCGAAATCGAGGGGCTGCCCATCGTCAGCCTGCAATCGGGCGAAATCGTCGCTGCTGCGCGCCGACCAATCTTTGACATGCCCACGCTCGCGATCATCGCTTTCCTGTGCGACCTGCCCGGCAGCAAACAACCTGTCGTCCTGATGACAGGCGATATCCGCCAGGTCTCCGGCGATTGTCTTATCATTGACAGCGAAAATGAACTCACCGACCCCGACGATGTCATCCGGCTTGCGCCACACCTCAAAGCCAACTACAACCCACAGGGCAAACCAGTCCACGCCGATACCGGTCGCCGCCTCGGCACCGTCGACGATTACACCCTCAACCTCGACAACTGCCACCTTCAAAAGCTCTACGTCCGCAGCTCATTACTACGCTCGTGGCTTGGCTCCAGCCTGGCCATCGACCGCAGCCAAATCATCGACGTCACGCCCAATCAGATCACCGTTCGCGACTCCACTGTTGAAGCTCGCCTTCTCTCCACCGAAACCCTACCAGAAAGCCCCGCTTGAAAAAACCGAGCAAATCCCGTTCTTGATATAGCATTACCCTTACGCTACGCTAAACACAGATAGAGATTTAAGAGGGTTCTTTGTGTTAATCATTCTGCTGTGGGCCATTGCGTTCGTGCTTGCGTATCGCCTCGTCGTCGCCAACTAATCGTTGTCCAGCCGTTCCAGTGCCATTTTGATGAGATCATACGAGTAGCCTTGCCTACCCAAGTAAGCTTTGAGCTTTTGGGCTTCCGCATACTGTGATAACCGCCGCTTCTTTTCAACCAGCACCATCAATGATGCCAATTCACTTTCCTGGTCCAATTCATCTAGTACAATGTCCAAATCATCGCTGGCCACACCTTTGGCCGCCAATTCCTGAGCCAGCCGCCGCCGGCTACGTGGTCGTAACGCTAACCGGTTAGCCACCCATACCTGCGCGAAATCCCGATCATTCAGCAACCCATTGGCCACTAGCCGGCTTTGAGCAAACTCCGACTCCTCCTGCGAGAACCCTTTACGCCACAAATAGTCAGCTACCTCACGCCGGCTACGCGGCCGCAAACCCACATATCGCAATGCCAGCGCAAACGCCCTGCCGCTGCCACTCTGCTTCTGCCAACCTGCCAGCTCATCGGCATTCAGATCCTGCCCAGCCCGCAGCCCGCTCGAGCTCAACTCCAAATCAGTTAATGTAAACGAATACTTACCGTCGACATACACAGAAAAACAACTTTCGTTGCGCTTCTGCCGTTTGATGTCAGTGATCTTCATGGCGCCTTATGCGCTCTGGGCGAGTTTCCGAATCTCCTGGTCCAAGGCCTTGATGAGCTCCGGGTGGTCCTTCAGGTACTGCTTAGCCGCTTCTCGCCCCTGACCAATCTTGTCCTCACCATAGGCATACCAAGCACCGCTCTTCACAACCAATCCGTATTTCACCGCCAAATCGATCAAGTCCCCGGCGATCGAAATCCCCTCGTTAAACATAATGTCAAACTCTGCCACCTTAAAAGGTGCCGCTACCTTATTCTTTACCACCTTCACCTTGACGTGCTTGCCAATCGACACATCCCCATCCTTAATCTGCTCCGAACCACGAATATCCATCCGCACACTGGCGTAATACTTCAGTGCCTGCCCGCCAGCCGTCGTCTCCGGGTTGCCAAACATCACACCAATCTTCAACCGCAGCTGATTCAGGAATATCACGGTCGTCTTACTCTTCGAAATTACGCCCGTCAATTTGCGCAGCGCCTGGCTCATGAGCCGCGCCTGCAAACCTACATGCGCATCCCCCATATCACCTTCAATCTCCGCCCGCGGCACCAGCGCTGCCACCGAATCCACGATAATGATATCGACCGCCGAACTGCGCACCAACGTTTCGGTAATCTCCAGCGCTTGCTCACCGGTATCCGGCTGCGAAATCAACAGCGTATCAAGATTCACCCCAATCCGCTTGGCATAATCCGGGTCCAGCGCATGCTCCGCATCCACAAACGCCGCCACACCACCACTCTTCTGCACCTCTGCCACCGCATGCAATGCCAGCGTCGTCTTGCCGCTCGATTCCGGCCCGTAAATCTCAATAACCCGACCCTGCGGCAGCCCGCCACCAAGCGCCAAATCCAAACTCAAAGACCCGGTCGGGATCGTCGCCACATCGATCTTATGAGCCTCTCCTAGCTTCATAATTGAGCCGGCCCCAAACTGCTTCTCAATCTGCGCCACCGCCAGGTCAATCGCCTTCATGCGCTGCTCCTGCTCCGGGTTGCGCTTACCAGCCTTCGCCTCTTCCACTACCGGCTTCTCCATAACTTCTGTACTCATTGTATCGTCCTTTGATCTGGTTATCTACTTACTCTAGTATCATAACCGAACAAATTCCGTAACGTCAAGCCTCTACCGCAAATTCTGAAATTCCAGCGGAAAATCGAACTCCGACGCGCGCAAAGCCGCCATTACACCCTGTAAATCATCCTTACTCGTACTACTCACCCGCACACTGTCGCCCTGAATCTGCGCCTTAGCTTTGGGGTATGCATCACGAATCAGCCGCGTAATCGCCTTCGCCTTCTCCTGATCCAGCCCTTTCTTAAACGGCACGGTCCAACGCATCTCTTTACCGCCCTCCACCGGCGCTTTTGACACATCCAGCGCCTTGAGCGGCACGCCGCGTTTCACCAGTTTCCCCTGAAACATGTCTAAGATCGCGTCCAGCTGGTTGCGGCTCTCACCCGTGATCAACACACCACTCTTGCCCTCCACGAACTCCAGAGCCGCCGCCGTACCCTTAAAGTCGTAGCGCTGCACCAACTCCCGCTGCGCCTGATCAACCGCATTGGTCATTTCAGCCACATCAAAATCGCTCACCACATCAAACGAAAAATCCTTTGCCATCGTACGTCTCCTTGTCGCCTCCAGTTTAAGGAATTACCGTGTCCTTGGCAAAATCCTGGTTGCGGCGGATCTCGCCATCGCGCCCTAATGGGCTAATTTTCTTGTTCGCCGCCACTGTATTTGTCACGGTCACACTTGTTACACCGGCGTTCCCGGTGGTTAGATTCACATCGTTCTGCCCCGTAAACACCATGCTCTTGCCCGCCACAAACGTCCCCCGAAACTGCTCAACACCGTCTACAACCACCACAACGGATGTGGTATCCGATACCTTAATATCCACCGCTACACCGTTAAACGTATTCCCGGGCAGCGCGCCCGTCTTCGAATCCACCAGCGGCAATTTCGCCAACACATCGCGCACCACCGTCGTCGACTTGCCGAGCTTGCTCTTAGACATCACCCGGATCGCATTCACACCATTCTGCAATGCCACCCGCTCACTGAAATTCCCATCCGTATCGCTCAATACCGGCGACCCATCTACGCTCACGTCCGTCCCCGGCGTCGTGTGGCCACTCACCGTCGTCACCTCGCCGTTCACCACTTCATCCACGTCCGGAGTCGTTACCGTTAACATTGGCGCCGCCGCCAGCGACGTAAACTGCGCCAGCAAGTATCCCAGCACCGCCAGCACTGCTGCCAGCCCCGCCAGCACCGCCAGCAGCCGCCCCGTCAGCACCGGCCCCGTATTGCGCTCCAACCGCGGCCCGCGCGTCTCTCCCGGCGCCACGCCGCCCCGTTCAGCCGCATAATCCGCCGCCACCTGCGCCCCGTCCAGCCCCAAGTGATTAGCATAATGCTGCACAAACCCGCGCGAGTAGACGTCATTCGGCATACTCGAATAGTCGCCACTCTCGAAAGCGGTCAAAAACTTACCTCGAATCTTCGTTTCCTGCTCCACCTGGGCCAAACTCATCCGCAACGCCTGTCGCCGCAGCTTCAGCGCCGGCCCCACCTTGCCCAATACCGTTTTCTTTTTCTCGGAGTCTTCAGACATAAAAACATTCTACAGGTAAGCCAATGAAGCCTCTAGCCAACCCCCTTTTTCACCCAACACCCACCCTCACAATAAGTATTCAAATTTCTGGAATACTCAGTATAAGTGCAATATTTATGTCTATGCAAAGCCACAAACTAAACACACTCGAAAAGTATATCTAAAATTCGAATACCCCAATACAGGCAAGCGTCCCAAGCCCGCGCCACATACCCCTTAAATGAAAGATTTAATCGTCGTACGGCTCGGCCGGCCGAATCTGTTCTGGAGCCGCCACACCACTCGACACCCCGCCACCAGAATGAATCTGCTCCAAACTCGAAATCAACACATCACGCGGCCGCGCCCCATCCGCCGGGCCTATAATCCCGCGCTCCTCCAGCAAATCCAGCAGCCGCGCCGCTCTCGCGTACCCAATCCGCAGCCGCCGCTGCAACATGCTCGCACTCGCCTTACCGGCGCGGAACACCGCCTCCGCCGCCTCGTCAAACATGTCGTCGTCCGGCTCGCCAAAATCACCGCCACCACTCCCGCCAACGCTCTTACCGCCAATCGTCACCTTTTGTGACAACACTTCATCGTTGTAGCTCGGCGGGCGCACTCCCCGGAGATAATCCGTCACCGACTTCGTCTCTTTTTCGCTAATGAACACACCCTGGATGCGTCGCGGCTTAATAAACTCCGGGCTCGCAAACAACATGTCACCTTTACCCAGCAGCTTCTCGGCGCCCATCTGATCCAAAATCGTCCGGCTGTCCACCTGCGACGCTACACTAAACGCCAGCCGCGCCGGAATGTTGGCCTTGATAATCCCCGTAATCACGTCCACGCTTGGCCGCTGCGTCGCCAGCACCAAATGGATGCCCACGGCCCGCGCCATCTGCGCCAGCCGCACAATCAACCCTTCCACGTCAGCCGCCGCCAGCACCATCAGGTCCGCCAGCTCATCAATCACAATCACAATGTACGGCATCGACTCAGCCTTATGCGCTTTGTTGTACTCCACGATGTTCCGGTTGCCATTCTCCGCCAGCAATTTGTAGCGCTTCTCCATCTCCGCCACCGCCCATTTCAGCGCGCTAATGCACTTCTCCGGCTCCACAATCACCGGCGTTAGCAAATGTGGAATGTCGTTGTACAGGCCCAATTCCACCCGCTTCGGGTCCACCAGAATCAGTTTCATCTCCTCGGGCGAATTACGGTACAGCAGGCTTGTCAGCAAAGCGTTAATCATCACGCTCTTACCAGAACCAGTCGCGCCCGCGATCATCATGTGCGGCATCTTAGCCAGATCGGTCGTCATTGGCCTACCGGTCACGTCACGTCCCAGCACAAATGTCAGCGGATCCGTCTGCTTGACTACCTCCGGCGCCGCCAACACGTCACGCAATCGCACCGTCGCAATCGCCTTGTTTGGAATCTCCACGCCCACCGCGCTCTTGCCCGGAATCGGCGCCTCGATCCGGATCGGATGCGCTGCCAGACTCAAAGCTAGGTTCGTATCAAGACCCGTAATCTTCGTCAGTTTCACCCCGGCCGGTGGCGTAAACGTATACTGGCTCACCGTCGGCCCCACATTCACCTCACCCATCGTCACACTGATACCAAAGCTCTCTAGCGTCTGCTGAATAATGTGTGCATTGCGTTTCACATCGCCAGCATCGGCCTTGGTGTTAGTGGCTTCCAAAAGCTCCAGATTCGGAGCCGTCCAAGCTTGCTCGGTGTTGGCCGTCAACGCTTCAACCGACTTTTCCGCCGGCTGCGTGCCTTGCAGCGGCAGCGGCTTCTTCATGCCCAGATCCAAGGGCCCACGAATCGGCAACGTCGTAGCCGCCGTCGGCGCCAGCGTCGCTCCCGAGTTGTCGTTCACTTTCAAGCCCTCTAGCGGCCCCACCGCGGCATCCTCTTCCTCCTCTTTCTTCTCGCGCGTAAACACCGATTTCAACGCCCGCGCCAGCGCCCCCAGCTGCACATTCACCGCCAAAATCAGGCTGATTGCGATCACCGCCACCAGCACTATGCTCGTCGCAAACATATTCAAAACGTTCGACATTGCACCAACCACACCGAAGCCCACCAGCCCGCCAGCGTCCCCCGCCATCGCCATCGCTTGCGCACTACTCACCGGTTGCCCCACCGCAAACAATCCCGCCACACTCGCTAGTAGCACGATAAATCCGACGTAATTACGCCCCCCCACCGCGTATTTTTCGCTCGCAAACAGCATCCAGGACAACGCCGCCAATGCAATCGGCGATAGATAAGCTGCAAACCCCAATAGCACCCGAGTGTCACGAAATAGCCCCACAACCAACGCACCGCCAACCCCAATGCAGCCCAACAGCAACAACAGCGCCAACAGCCCCAGCACCACCGCCCCAATCTCGCGCTTGGCCTCGGGCGATAAACCCGGCTTCGGCCGCGGGGCAACCCGCCGTGTCCGGGTCATCGACGTTACGCTACTACGCGAGCGTGCACTTCTAGCTGACTTCTTCTTTGGCATACACGCGCATTATATCAGACCATAAGCGTTCCGCCCGCGCGATGTGCTGCGGTCAGTCACCTTCGTTCGCTCGCGGCCTGCCAATCACGTCAGCTTTACCCCGGCGCATTCCTCAGGTGCCAGCCCTCCGCACACCATCCAACCACAACTACTTTGAACAACTTACGTATTCAGTTATTCCGAGCCCAAACCAGCGATTCGCGTTGTTACACTTCGTTGATCACGGGCAGGATCATTGGATTGCGTTTTGTCTTGGCATAGAGCAAATCGCCTATCTCGTCACGCAGCCGGAGCTTGAATTTCGCCCAATCCACCGGCTCATTCGGGTTGCGCTTTTCAAAAGCTTTACGCACTTCCGCGCGCGCCCGGTTCACCAATTCCTCGTTCTCCTTCATATAAATGAAGCCGCGTGAAATAATGTCGGGGCTGGAGACCAGCTTGCCGCTCTTGCGACCAACCGTCGCCACAATCATAAACACGCCGTCCTGGCCCATCGCCAATCGGTCACGCAACACTACACCTTCCACATCGCCCACCCCCGCACCGTCCACCATCACGATGCCGGCCGGAATACGTGCACCTTTCTGCGCCGTATCAGGCGTCAGCTCCAGTACGTCACCGTTATCCATCACGAAGACGTTGTCGCGCGGCACGCCGTTCTCGACCGCCGCCTGCGCACTGTAAACCAAGTGATGGAACTCACCGTGAATCGGCATGTAAAACTTTGGCCTCACCATCGCCACCAGTTCACCCACGTCCGCCTGCCAGGCATGCCCACCCACGTGGATCGTGCCATGTCCGCGCAGCTCGCGCGTCGCTTGCGAGAAGATATTGGCCCCTTCCCGCATCAAGTTGTCGGTCAACTGCACCACCGATTCCTCGTTACCCGGAATCACCGAGTTTGAAAAGATGATGGTGTCGCCCGGCTTAATCTTGACGTTGGGGTGGTCACCGGTACTCATTCGCACCAGCGCTGAATTCGGCTCACCCTGCGACCCCGTGCACAGAATCGTCACCTTGTCGTCCGGCAAGTTCACGATGTCCTGAACGCGCACCAGTAGGCCCTGCGGAATCTTGATATACCCCAGCTTCACGCACACTTCCACGTTCGTTAGCGTCGACCGCCCCACCAGCGCCAGTTTGCGCCCGGATTGGTGCGCCGCATCAATAATCAACTGCACCCGCGTAATCGAGCTCGAGAAGCACGTCACAATCAAGCGATTTTCGGCCCGATTAAACAGATCATTAATCGCCGGCACCAGAATCTTTTCTGAGCTAGTGTTGCCTGCATGGTCGCACGAGGTCGAATCGCTCATCAACAGCAGCACTCCCTCCTGGCCCAGCTCACGGAACCGTGCAAAGTCCATCGGCTTGCCGTCCAACGGATCCGGATCCGGCCGCCAGTCACCAGTGTTGATAATCATGCCTGCCGGCGTCCGCAGCACCACCGCTGCGCTATCCGCGATCGTGTGCGTCACCCGCACCAGCTCAAGATTAAAGTTCTGCCCAATCTGCACCCGTTCATGTTTTTCCGGGTCCATCACGATCCACTTCGGCGTCTGGATCTTAAATTCACTGATCTGCTTCTCCACGAACGCCAACGACAGGCGGGTGCCGTACACCGGCACCGGAAACTTCGGAATAATGTACCCCGCCGCCCCCACGTGATCCATGTGGCCGTGCGTAATAATAATTGCCCGCACTTTATGCTTATTACGCTCCAAATACGTCGTGTCCGGAATTATATAATCGACGCCCGGCTGGTTGTTGCCCGGAAAGCCGAAACCGATGTCGATAATCACGATGTCGTTGCCGTATTCCACGGCCATCATGTTTTTGCCAACTTCACCCAAGCCGCCCAGCGGCATCACTTTCAGTTTATTCACGCGCGTAACCTGGTTGGCCGGCCCGCGCGACGACTGCTTCTTCGATTGCTGTGCGCCACCGAAGCCGTTAAATTCGCTCTTGTTTACCGGCATCATATCCAACGCCGGCACCAAGTCGGTGTGCGCTGGCTGCTGCACACCATTGCGCCGGCGACCGCGTCCGCCGCCGCCGCCCTGCGGCTTATTCGCCGCCTGTTGAGCCGGCCGGCCCTGCGGTCGTGGCCCAGCCTGTGGGCGTGCTCCATCCTGTGGCCGTGGCCCAGCCTGTGGCTTGAAACCGCCCTGCGGCTTGGCTGCGGCTTTTTGCGTTTGGTTATTCATATGTCCCCCAGCCGGCTTGTTTTGACCGGGGTTGCTGTTTGGTTTACGAGGTTCCAAAAAATTGGTCCTTTCTTTCGTTTAGCCGCCGCGAGTGCGACAGCCCAAAAAATATTGTGTCAGGTAGACGCTTGGCTCACCTTCAAGGGTCTATGCTTTAAGTCGGCAGTTTCTGCCGCGGCCCCTTTGGACGCTCGGCTTGTCTTTCCGAGCGCCCTTGTGACGCAGCAACTACGCGTTCGTATCCTGTTTATCGCTGGCGCTAACCGCTTTCATGCTCAAATTCAGGCGTCCCTGCGCATCAATTTCCAGTAATTTCACGCGCACTTTGTCACCCAATTTTACCACGTCGTCAACTTTTTCAACCCGCTCGGCCGCCAGCTGCGAAATGTGCACCAAGCCGTCTTTGCCCGGCAGAATGTTCACAAACGCACCGAACTCCATCAGCTTCACCACCGTTCCGTTGTACACGCGGCCCACCTCCGGGTCTTCGGTCAGCCCGCGGATGATCTCAATCGCCCGCTCGGCACCCTCGGCATCGGTTGAAGCGATCATCACCAAGCCGGAATCCTCGATATCAATCTCCACCCCCGTCTCGGCAATAATCTTGTTGATCGTCTCGCCGCCCTTGCCAATCACCATCGCAATCTTCTCGGGGTTGATCATCAACTTCGAGATGCGCGGTGCCAGCGGGCTCAAATCCGCCCGCGGCTCTGCAATCACGTTCATCATGGCCTTCATAATGTGTGCCCGGCCTTCGTGCGCCTGCGCCAAAGCGTTCTTCATGATCTCCGGCGTAATGCCCTTTACCTTAATGTCCATTTGCAGCGCCGTAATGCCATCTTTGGTCCCGGCCACCTTAAAGTCCATATCACCAGCAAAGTCCTCAGCCCCCTGGATGTCGCTCAAAATCACATATTTGCCCGCGTTATCGTGATCGGTCACCAGGCCCATCGCAATGCCCGCCACCGGCTTTTTAATCGGCACACCCGCGTCCATCAAAGATAACGTCGAACCGCACACACTCGCCATTGAGCTTGAGCCATTTTGAGACAACACCTCGCTCACCGTGCGAATGGTGTACGGAAAATCCTCCACCGCGGGGATAACGGGAAGCAGGGCCCGCTCCGCCAGCGCCCCGTGGCCAATCTCACGCCGGCCGGGCGAGCGCATCGGCTTCACCTCACCGCTCGAGTAGCCCGGCGCGTTGTAGTGGTGCATGTAGCGCTTGGTCGTATCCTCTTCCATCGTGTCGATCAACTGCGCATACGTCGTCGAAGCCAGCGTCGTCACATTCAGCACCTGAGTGGTACCACGCGTAAACAAGGCGCTCCCGTGGGTGCGCGGCAACAACCCCACCTGCATGCTCAAGGGTCGGATCTCGGTCGTCTTGCGGCCGTCCGGGCGCTCACCATCTACCAGGATCGAGCGGCGGATCTCGCCGTCAATCACCTTACCAAACGCTACCTCAATATCGGCATGCTCGTAGTCATTCTCAAATTGCGCCACCGTCTCTTTCTCCAGGTTGCGCAAGGCATCGTGACGCACATAGTGGTCCTGATGGCGGATCGCCGGACCGAGCTTGTCTTTCAAGAAGTCGCCGATTGCGCCCTTGAGGCCTTCATCAGCCACAAATAGCTCATATTCCTTCTCTTTCACGCCCAGAGCTTTCACTACCTCTTCCTGCAAAGCAATTACCGGTTGAATGCTCTTGTGCGCCAATTCGATCGCCTGAATCATGGTCTCTTCGTCGACCTCGTCCGCACCTGCCTCCACCATCATAATGGCGTCTTTGGTACCGGCCACGGTCAACTCTAAGCTCGACTGTTCCATCTGCTTTTCCGTCGGGAACGCCACCAACTTGCCGTCAATCAAGCCAATCTTCACACCCGCTACCGGCCCCTCAAACGGCGCGCCAGACAGCATCAACGCGCAGCTCACGGCCGTCATCGCCACAATGTTCGACGCGTACTCCAGATCCGCCGACACCACCATCGCCACGCTCTGCACATCGTGCCGGTAGCCCTTGGGAAACAGCGGCCGGATCGGCCGGTCAATCAACCGTGCACTCAACGTGGCATGTTCGCTCGCTCGCCCTTCACGCTTAATAAACCGCGAACCGCTAATCTTGCCAGCCGCGTAAAACCGCTCTTCGTAATCGATCAGCAGCGGGAAAAAGTCCACGCCAGCACGCGGCTGGTTGCTCACCACCGCCGAGCCAAACACTACCGTATCACCATACCGCACTGTTACGGCGCCATCGGCCAAAAATCCCATCTTACCGGTCTCAATAACAAGCTCACGGCCGCAAAACTCAGTTTTAAATTGCTGAGTCTTGCCACCAAACGGGTGGATTATATCTTGTTGCATCTGTTCCTTCTCGTGGTGGGCATACGTGCCAGGGACAAGGGATCAATCGTGATTCATCCCAAAGCTCTAACACATATCGCGCATGCTGCCACCTCGGTTGGTAAACCTGGATGTGTCTGCTGGCAAATTATAGCACAAAGCCTAACGACGCAGATCGAGTTTTTTGAGCACTTCCTGATAACGCTCAGGATTACGCTTACTCAAGTAGTCGAGCAGCGAACGACGCTTGCCAACCATCTTCAAAAGGCCGCGGCGCGAGTGCTCATCTTTCTTGTGCTCTTGCAGGTGCTTCGTCAACTCTTTGATTTGCTCGGTAAAAATACCGATCTGAACCTCCGGCGAACCGGTGTCCTTCTTGTGACCTTGCAAGTTAGCGATAACCGTAGATTTTTTGTCAGGCTTTAACATAACTCAAGTATATTAGCACTTTTCCACAGCAATGGCAAGCGCTACTGATACGAACCACTGGCCGGCACCCAAAACGGGCGCCGGCCAGCTCTAGGCCGGACTCGGATGGGGCCGCAGTGCACGTCCCGGCCGGGGCTTCAGCGAGCGCAACCCGCGGACCAGCTTGGCCCTGGCAGCACGAGCCTTGTTGCCAAGCCACCGGGCCGCCCGCCGCTTGCCGCGGTTGCGTGGGTGGTTATCCCACCAGACGTAAGCGCAAGCTGCCATGAACACCAAACATATCGCGGCATCCGAATAGTCGCCTTCCAGAAATCCCACTACCGCTGCGCAACCGAACAGCAGCACGGCGCTGCCCTGCATCACTTGCTGCCCCGCCAGCATCCACTTGCGATCGCGCCTAAACAACGACGTAAGGAAAATGGCGACCCCCACAATTAGCACGTACGTTGCTATGTGGCCGATGTCTAGCAGCAGTCCAATCAGCGTCTGCATCATGGCCTCCCTCAAGCCTGCTCGCGCTCAACCGGGACGTTCCCGGCCCCCAACCATCGATCTGCCGATCAATAACTCGGGGTCGGGCCCCTCCAGCGCGTCAATGACGACGAGCCGGAAGGGCAATGAAGAATGGGGCTGAAGACCCGTAGGTCAGGCTGGCAGCAGGTGGTCAGTCGGACGATGGGGGGCGATCATCCTGCCGTTAGGCAGGAGCTCCCCAGTATCCTCAAAGATCACGACGCCATTGCAGAGCAGGCTCCACCCCTGCTCCGGGTGGCTCGCGATCGTGCGGGCAGCATCGCGGTCGGGCGCAGCCGCGTCCGGGCAAGGTGGTACATGCGGGCACATCGTGGGTTACCCCTCTTTCCTATGGCAGAAAATAAATTCTGCGTGTCCTGTGGGTGTTCCTATTTTGAGACGTCCGTCGTGCCAAAATTGGCATTTCGACATGGTCGCCTCACGACTGGCTCCAACAAGCGCATATCAAAATCAATCGTCAAACGGCCAAAAACCACAACAACTTTACTACCATTACCTTGGTATATACCCAAAAGTCCCAGATCACAAGACGTTATTATGCGTTTTTATGATTACATCTCAATCAAGCGGCTGGCCACGTTTTGCACCGTAGCTTCATCAAGCGCTAAAGCCTCTGTGAGCAAAAAGTTACCCGCTTCGCTCCGCACTAACCCACTCAAATACGCACCTGTCGCCAAAATCCGCCCCAGATCCTCAGCCAGTGTGCGCACATACGTCCCGGACGACACCCGCGTATCCAGCACCAGCACCGGATACTCATAACGCACCAGCCGATTCTCATACACGGTCACCCGCCGGCTCGGCATTGTCACCGTTTCACCCGCCCGCGCTCGCTTATACGCCTCACGGCCGTCAATCTTAATCGCCGAATACACCGGCGGCGTCTGCTCGATTTCACCCGTCAGCTGGCGCAAAGCCTCCTCAACCTCATGGCGCTGCGGCACCCGATTGCTCACCACCGTCAGCTCGCCCTCGGCGTCGCCCGTCGTGCTGGTGGCGCCCAACGTCACCTGAGCACGGTAGCGCTTATCCAATTTCGTCAGCGTCTGCGCTTGTTTGCACGCCGTACCAAACAACACCAGCATCAACCCGCTTGCCAACGGGTCCAACGTCCCAGCGTGCCCGATTTTGCGCACGCCCGTCACCCGCCGCAACCGGCGGATCACGTCGAACGACGTCGGACCCACCGGCTTATTCACCAATAGCAAACCATCCATATTCAATCTAAGTTTAAGCTAAATCGGCGTCGGGCCGGACAGTATAATCAGGCTCGGCCGGGCTGATTTCATGCTGACGCTGAGCCAGCACTTCGGCTGCGGCCGCAAAATCGGCCATGGCCGGGCGAGCCTGTGGCTCTGGCGCCGCTGCGCTGTCCGGAGCCGTAGCGCGTTCAACGTCTGGGCCGACCTGCGCACTGGCCGCAACCGCCGGAGCCTCTGACAGCTCAATGTGACCCGGCTGAATAATCGGCGCATTGTTCTCACGCACCCGCTCCAAACCGGCCGCTGATCCGTCCGGCCGCGCTTGCTCGCGCGCAGCATTGCGGTTGCGGTCATCGTTACGATGATCGCCGCGCGCATCATTGCGCTGGCCACCATCACGCCCCTCGCGCCCATCCCGCTCACGCGCCTCACCCCGCGAACCATCATTGCGGGCCTGCTCGCCGCCACCGCGATACAGCGCCTTCACCACGGCCTGCTGCCGCGCCCCGGCCGCCATCATTTGCGCCGCCACCGTCAGGCTCTTCGAAGTCGTATGCGCCGCCGTAAACCGGTCGGTCGAAGCCACAATTCCCATCAACAATGTCGTTGCAATCTCGGCATCGAGCAAACCACCCTGCAGACTCTCGCTCAAAGCCACCAGCATCTCGCACAAGCTCGACGCGTTCGACTCAATCAGGTTCACCGCCCCGTAATTCTCATTCGAACGATGAAAGTCTAGGTTCACCACCGGGATCTGCTCAAACAATGGCAAATTCTGCTCATAAGCCCGGTCGATCCGCGCTCGCGTCGGCACCCCCAGCACAATCGCCAGATCGTAGCGGAAATTTGGCTCACCATAATCAAACGTCACGTCACTCGGCGCAAACCCACCCTTGGCCGGCGAGATATGAATGTTGAGCTTACCACCGTCCTGTTCATACCGCAGACTATCCACCTGCGCTTTAGTGGTATCCAATTTCAAAATAAAGTCACGCATGCCACCGAGGTTGCGCTCCACACCGGCCGCATCCAAAACCTGCACCGATTGCGGCATCGAGTCGGTAATCACCGGGCTCACTCGCTTGCCGATCTTGCGCAAAATCATGGACAAGCCAATTACAGCTGCCACCTGGTCTACGCTCGGCCGCTGACCGGTCATTACCAGAATCGTTTCAGCTTGGCGAATAGCTTCAGATGTCTGCTGTTTCGGGGTTAAATCCATAGTCAGCATAATCTACCCCATTTATCTCATTTTGTCAATAGTAACGCTTATGCTTGAGTTCTCACCGATCACTGTTCAAATGCTTGTAGTTGACACCCTTGTCCACAAATTCACTCCACCACCATTCATGCGGGTCACTTTCCTTCATCGCTAATGCCAACCGGCGCGCCGAATCAGTCCGCAAAAACGGCACCCGGTGCTTAAAATCATTGTCAAACCAGCGCTCCGCCAGCTTATTGCCCCGCCACGACAATACCCACTCGATAAACATCTGTGCCAGCGCATCAGCATCCTTCGCGCACTTCGCCTCTAACGTTTCACGAGCCTCATACGATCGTGTTAAATCATGCAAATCCTGCTCAAACGGCAGCCCCGCATACTGATCATGCACAGCCTTTGCTTCATCAATCTCCACGTAATTCTTGGCCACAAAATCAGCATCACCAGTCCGTGCCTCCGCCAGATCATGCAATACCCCCATCGCCAATGCCTGCAATCCTTGCTCATGGCTCAAGCCCTCCAAGCGCGCCAAGCAATAGGCAATCACCGAAACATGGTAGCAATGCGATGCAATTGTATCGGGCGTATTGTTGCCGAGACTCCTAACATGCGACCTCGGCATCTCCAGCAGCGACCCGGCCTGCGAAATAAAGTGCAACACTCGTTTGTCCATGGACCGATTATACGTCTCTCTTTACACCACAGCACAAATCAGGTATAGTCCACTGGTATTTTAGGAAACCGGTCTCTCATGCCCATCATCAAATCAGCGATCAAGCGCGCCAAACAGTCTGTCACCCGCCGCAGCCACAACCTTCAGGTTAAGCGGGCTGTTAAGCAGGACATAACCGCGCTCCAGACTGCCCTCGCTGCCGGCGACGCCGACATCCAGGCCAAGTTGGCCGCCGCGTATTCGGAAATCGACCGCGCGGTCAAGAAGCACACTCTGCACAAAAACACCGCCGCCCGACGCAAGAGCCAGCTGGCCCACGCCGTCGCCAAGGCCAGCGGTACCGAGGCTGTATCGGCACAAACCAAGACCACCAAAGGCGCCGGCAAGAAAGCTGTTACTGCCAAGACCGTGACCAAAAAAGCTACCGCCGCCAAAAAGCCATCCGTCAAAGCCGCCACCGCCAAACCAACCGCCAAAAAAGCCCCGGCCAAAACCGAAACCAAGAAAGCGGCTCCCAAAGCCGACAAATAATTGGCTACGCCAAGCCACAATCAAGACCTCAAACTAAGCGCTGTCCTCCACAGGCAGCCGCTTTCGTTTGTGTCCACCTGGGGGCTGTTTAGCCCCAAAGCTATCGACGAAGGTACGCAATTACTGGCCGACCACCTCGGCGATATCGCGCCCAACACCACCGCTCTCGACCTCGGCTGCGGCTACGGCCCGCTCGGCCTTACCATCGCCAAGCTCGCACCCGCCGGCCAGGTTCACCTCGTCGACAAAGATTTCGTCGCCATCGAGTACGCGCAACGCAACGCCGAGCTAAACCACCTCCAAAACACCCGTGCCTACCTCTCCAACGGCTTCAGCCACGTCCCCGCCGAGCTCAAATTCGACCTCATCGTGTCCAATCTCCCCGCCAAAATCGGCGCCGAGCTCCTGCAAACCTTCCTCGTTGACGCCCACACTCGCCTAAATCCCGGTGGCCGCCTCGCCATCGTCACCATTTCCGGCCTCAAAGACTACATGAAACGGCAGCTGGCACTCGTTTTTGGCAACTACACCAAATTAAAGCAATCCAAAACCTACACCGCGGCACTGGCTCAAAAATAGATTTACGCGTACGCTGGTCTCATGTCAAAGCAACCTGTTGACCCTCTGCGCACCAAACTTTTCGACCTCATCGCCACCGCCGAGCAGCGCACTGCTACCATGCGCGATTTCGCCGCCACTCCAGGCAGCTCCTGGCTTGCCAAAAACGAGCTCCAAGCCTTGATGGCTCTCTTAAGCGACCTCGAAACCCTACTCGAAGACATTAAACAATCCGATGCCGAGTCCGGCTACTAACGCCGAGCAGGAGTATTAAGCTCGGTGCGAGTGCGTTGTGCACTTGAAGTATGCGCCGGGGTGTCGGCATCAGGGTTAGCAGGCCGCGAGCGAATGAAAGTGCACGACGCACTCGCACCTACTCCGCAACCTCGCTCGCCACCCGATAAATCAGCTGTTCCACAGCCGCCTCAGCCCGCATCCGGCCGGTCTTAATGTCGTACTCGCAATCCGCCGCCGCCACGTACGCGCTCGCCAACCGCGCTTCATCCATGCGCCCCGCCGCCGTCATCGCCTTCCCTACCACGTACGGCGACAACCCCGCCTCTTTCGCCAGCTCCGCCGGGCTCATCCCATCCGGCGCTGAACTCGCCAATAGCAAATTCCGCAGCTGCCACTGAATCATCGTCAGCACATACATCTCGCTTTCCCGCTGCGACAATAGGTCGCGATATAACCCCAACGCTGGCCCCGTCCGCCCAGCCGTCATCGCCTCCACTAGATCAAAAATCGACCGCTCCACGCTCGCCGCCACCAACTCGCGCACCGATTGCGCCGTTACTTTCGGGGCAAAATTCACCAATTTATTAATCTCCTCTGCCAACCGCCATTGGTCCTCCCCCGCCGTATCGATCAATTCCCGCACCGCTGCCGCATCAATTTCACCCCCCAGTCGCGCCGCCTCCGCTTTCACCCACACACTCAGTCGCGGCCCCGTTACCGGCTCAAATTTCACCACCTTATCGGCCTTTAACAAAGCCTTAAACCCCACCGTCCGCTGATCCGGCTGCCGCTCCACAAACACCGCCACCGTCGACTCCGGCACACCCGCCAGCACCCCCGCCAGCTTGTCCGCCGCGCTCTTATTGCCAGCCGCACCCTCCACGATCACCAGCCGACTCGTCGCCAAAAACGGCACCGCCGCCAGATTCGCGCTCAGCTCACGCACGCTCACGCTCGTGCCATCAATCCGCTCCAACCCAAAATCCGACCCCGCTTTACGGCGATATGCCTCCACCATCGTCGTAAGTTGCTGCCGCAATGCATACGCGTTCGACCCATAAAAAAACAGCGTCATATCTGGTATTTCACCTTTGGGAGTCGCTGGCACTTCGGGCAAATGTGCGTCCCCCGCCCCGCCACACGAATCTTTTGGATCAACGTGTCCGGGTGCACCCGGCACGGCTGCCCCTCGCGCCGAAACACCCGCGCATGTTGCAAATAATCACCGCGTCCACCCAGCGAGTTCACATAATGCGCAAAGCTCGTCCCACCATGCTCCACCCCCAGCGCCATAATCTCACGCACCGCCGCATGCAGCCGCTTAACCTCCGCTGGCGTCAAACTCCCCGCCAATCGCGCCGGGTGAATCCGCGCCAGGTTCAGCGACTCATCTACGTAAATATTACCCACCCCCGCCACCACACTCTGGTCCAACAGCACTGCCTTCACCGGCGCCTTAGCATGCCGCGCCAGCACCGCCCCCAGGTACGCTGTCGAAAACGCATCGTCCGCCACCTCCGGCCCCATCCGCGCCACCAGCGCGTCGCGCTCCACCTCCGCAGTTGGCACCAGTTTCACCCAGCCAAATTTGCGCTGATCATTAAAAAACAACTGGTCGCCACTGGCAAAACCAAACACCTCCCGCGTCGATTTATCCGGCAGCGCCGAAGCCATACTATCCGTCGGGTGCCCACCCGCAAACCGCTCGCCATCCGCTTTCACCAGCACCATTTGGCCTGTCATTTTCAAATGAAACATCACCGACCGCCCGTCCGAAAGATCCCACACCAGTACCTTGCCTCGCCGCCGCACCCGTTCAATCCGCGCACCAGCCACCGGCAGCTCAAATACACCGGTCGCCGCCGCCACCGTCTGACCCGTCAGCCCCAGTTCAAGTCCGCGCCGAATTGTTTCAACCTCAGGCCCTTCTGGCATACCATCCCCTTCTCATCAACCCATTATAAGCCGCGATTACGCCTAAGCTGGTACATTGCCCAAAGCCACTGTCGCCTGGTGTTGGTAGCCTTGATGTACCACATAAACCATAAACAAGGATCAGGATATGGAAACCAGTAATCCTAGTGCAGCCGATGTTACCAAAGCCCTCGGCGGCATCGACTTCCCAGCCGACCGCAGCCAGCTTATTAAGCATGCGCGCAGCAACGACGCCGATGCACGCATCATACATTTTTTGGAGCAAATTCCCGACAAGCAGTACGACCAGCCTACCGAGATTGAGCACCAACTTAGCGAGTACGCCAGCGACGAATCCGACAGCGACCGCCAGGCTGCTTAATCCAACCCCGCGCAAAAAATAAAACGGCCCTCGGGCCGTTTTATTTTGTTGAGCGCCGCCAAGTCAACGATCACAATTCCCCCCAGTTTTTACCCGTCGCCGTATCAATCACCAACGGTACACCCAGCTCAATCACACCCGCCATCGCGCTCTCCAGCAATGCCGCCACGCCTTGCGCCTTGTGTTCCGGCGCCTCCACAATCAGCTCATCGTGGATTTGCAGCAGCAGTTCACAATCACCATCCAGCCGCTTGGCCACTTCCAGCATCGCCAACTTATAAATATCGGCCGCCGTCCCCTGCAATGGCACATTCACCGCCATCCGCTCGGCACCGCTGCGAATCTGGAAATTGCTCGAACGGATCTCCGGACACATCCGCCGCCGCCCAAACAACGTCACCGTGTACTGATTGTCGTAAGCAAATTTCTTCACGCCGTCCAGATACTCGCGCAACTGCGGCCGCACCGCAAAGTACCGCTCAATAAACTTCTGCGCCTCCTCCATCGTCGCCCCCGTGGCCACCGACAATCCATGCGGACTCATGCCGTACAGCACCCCAAAGTTAATCGTCTTGGCCGACGCCCGTTGCTGCTTGGTGACCTGCTCCAACGGCACCTCAAAAATCTCCGCCGCCGTTTGTGCATGCAGGTCGTCGCCACGCTTAAACGTCTCGATCATTGCCGTGTCCCCGGATAGCGCCGCCGCCACCCGCAGCTCGATTTGCGAATAATCTCCACTCACCAACACCCGACCCTTTGGCGCCACAAATGCCGTGCGAATCTCGCGGCCTAGCTGTGTCCGCACCGGAATGTTCATGAGATTCGGGTTGCTTGAGCTGAGCCGCCCCGTCTGCGCAATCACCTGACTAAAACTCGTATGCACCCGGCCATCGGCCGCCACCTGCCCCGGTAAAGCGTCCACGTAGGTGTTTTTAAGCTTGTCCATCTCCCGAAACTGCATAAGCAGATTAATGATCGGGTGCAGGTCGCGCATTTTTTCGAGCTCCCCAGCCGCCGTCGAATGCCCGGTTTTGCCTTTCTTCACCCCCGCCGTCGACAGCCCCAGCCGCCCGTACAAAATCTGCCCCAACTGCGCCGGGCTATTCAGATTGAATTCCTCGCCAGCCAGCTCATAGATCTGCTCTTTTAGCGAACCAATCTCTTTCGCCAACCGCTCGCCATAACTTTGCAAAAACTTCGCGTCCAGCTCGATCCCGGCCCTCTCCATGCTGGCCAGCACCGGAATTAGCGGCCACTCCACCTCTGAAGCCAACCGCTGCATGCTCCAGCCATACTCGTTGGGCTTGGCGTACTCCGCCAATTGCTCACGCAACCGCTCATACAGCCGCCACGACATATCCGCATCCTCGGCCGCGTACGTCGTTGCCATGGCAATCGGCGTCTTATCAAACGTAATCTCAGTTTTGCCCGTACCAATCAATTCCGAAATCGGAATCATCTCGACCCCCAACTCGCTAAACGCCAGGTCATCCAGCGACTGCGCCCGCCCCAGCGAATTAAGCAAAAATGCCGCGATCATGGTATCAAAGACAATTCCCGCCACCGTCACGCCATGGGTCTGCAGCACTTCGTAGTCGAACTTAATATTGTGCCCTACTTTGCCAATCTCGGCGTTCTCAAACACACTCCGCAACCGCTCCAGTACAGCGTCGCGCTCGAGCTGCGGCCCTTGTGCGTGTCCCACCGGCACATACCAGGCCTGGCCGGGCTTCCAGCTCACACTCAAGCCCACCAGCTCGGCCGTCAGCGTATCCACGCTGGTCGTCTCGGTATCAAATGCGAACACCCGCTTCGTCTCCAACTCCCTGGCCAACGTCTCCAGCTGCGCCTCGGTCGTCACCGCTGTGTACTTGGCGTCTTTCAAATGCGCTCGCTCGCGCTTGCCCGTTTCGCTATCACCAAACAATGTCAGCTCGCCGCCGCCCTTCGCCGGCGCCTTGTCAGCCACGCCATTCCCCGGCAGTTTGCTCAAAAGCTCATATCGGAAGTTCATCCGCCGAAACAATCCATCCAACTTCTCGTGATCGTACTGACCCACCCGCGCCTTCTCCAGATCCAGATCCAGCGGCATGTCGCACACAATCACCGACAGTTGCCGACTCAAATACGCCATTTCCTTCTGCTCAGCCAGCTGATCATGTACCCTCCCCGTAATGCTGTCCAGGTGCTCATAAATCCCGTCCAGCGTCCCAAAATCCGCCAGCAACTTCTGCGCCCCCTTATCCCCGATCCCCTTCACACCGGGAATATTGTCGCTCGTGTCCCCCACCAGCGCCTTATAATCGATAAACTGCGCCGGCGTCAGCCCGTATTTTTCCTTCATTTTGGCCAAGTCGTAGCGCGTCGGCTCGAGCCCCCGCGGGTTAAACATGTCCACCACCGTCGCGCTGTCCACCAACTGCAACTGATCGCGATCACCGGTCGCAATCACCACGCCAAGATCCCCACGCTTCTCAGCTTTGCGCGCCAATGTGCCAATAATGTCGTCGGCCTCGTAGTTCTCCACCTCCACCAGCGGCACGCCCAACGCGTCCACCAACTCCTTGGTCGGCGCGATCTGCACCCTTAGGTCGTCGTCCATTTTCGCCCGCGTCGCCTTATACTCCGGATACATCTCGCTACGAAACGTCTTCGACGACTTATCCCACGCCACGATTACATAGTCCGGGCGCAACGTCTCCAGCACCTTAATCAAAATCGTCAAAAACCCGTATACCGCGTTGGTCGGCTCGCCTTCCTTGTTGGAAAGATGCGGTATCGCATGATAACCACGATGAAACACCGCCGACCCATCAATCAAAACCAATAAAGGCTTCTTATTCATCACCACCATTTTACACGCTCACCTATCTCGTCGCCTAATGTTCTCCTCACCGAGCTCGGTCTCAGATTTCGTCCTGTTGGACTCGTCAGCACAAGCCACACTTGTGGATCTGAGGGGGCCAGAAATCGGGGCTAAGTCGCCCGTATTCCTAGCCTCCAAACCGAGGGGTAGAAGAGATAGCGGCCAAAGCGCGCCACTCATAGGCTGTAAGTAGTTGTACATCGAAGGAGTGTCCTTCAAGTTAACTACCCAGCGGGCAGCGAACGCCACCGTGCGGCAACAACCCTCCCATACCGGAAGTCGTTCACCATTCGGTGATGAGTCTTCGGGCAAAAAGTCGGTGTTCGTCGCGAACGCAGTGTTCCCAACGGGAGCAAAGCCGCTCCATCTAGAGCAAGTGTTCCGTCGCGGAAGCATCGTGTTCTCGAGGGGAGCAAGCGTATTCGCCGGGCGAATCACGTTATTGCTCAACCAGCAGCCTAGCGTTGCCATACTGGCAGCCAAGCGCGTACGCATCGGAGTTCCTTTGCCACACCGGCGATGGTGTTCTCGCGCAACTTGACACATGCATTCGTGCAATTACTCATCACGAGTGGTACTGCTTGCCACAGTTGGTGTTCTCTTCGAACTTGTCAAACCCGACCATTTTCGGGCAGTGAGGCAGCCCCCACCACTTTCGATTTACCACGATTTTGCAAGTTTGTCAACGCATGCTAAGATAAAGAGGTAGTGCAATGGCACGAAAAAGGCCCCGTCGGGGCCTCATTGCGTTTACGAACCGTTGAACTATGCCGAGCCGCGCGTATCAATGGTTTGGGCCGGCGGCCGCTGCGCCCGCCCCCTCGGATACACATCTTGCAACAACCGCCCGCCAGTACCAACCGCCACCGGAAACTCAGTACTCGCGCCCGCCAACGCCGGCACCGCTTCCGCCTCAGTCTCCAGAATCTCCGCGACCTCAGCCGGCTGCGGTTTGCGCGCCTTAATCACCGACGCCGCTGCCACGCTCGCAGCCACCGCAAACAATGCCGCCACCGCAAATCCGCGTTGAAACCCGTGCACCAGCGCTGTAGGCACCGCTGCCGCGATCGCCTCCTTAGCAGTCAACGGGTTCAGCATCGCGTTCGCCGTCGTCGCCGCCATATCGGCCTTGGTCACCGAGGTCGACACCACGCTCAACACCGCCAAACCAATTGCACCGCCAATCTGTTGTCCAGTATTTAAAAGCCCCGACACCAGCCCCGACTCCTCTTGCGACGTCCCCTCAGTCGTCACCACCGTCACGGTCACGAACACCGCCGCCATCCCCGCCGCCATCAGCGCCACCGCTGGCAAAATGTCGGTCCAATAGTTAGCATGCACCGGAAGCCGCGCGAAGTATGCCAACCCTGCGGCCACCACCAGCGGCGCCACCATCAAGATCGGCTTCGGGTTAATCTTGGCAATAAACCGCGACAGCGTCCCCGCCACCACAATCAAAGTCAGCGTAAATGGCACGTCCGCCACCCCTGTCATCGTCGGCGAATAATGGAGAATCTGCTGCAAGTAGATCGACAGGTAGAAGAACATCCCAAACAGCGCCGCCGGCATCAAGATCTGCATAATTGTGCCGCCGCTCACGTTCCGCCGCTTAAAGATCCCCAGCTTAATCAGCGGCTGACGGCGCACCAACTCGTTGACCACAAACGCCATTGCGAGCCCAGCCGACAGCGCAAACATACCCAATGTCAGCCCGGCGCCCCAACCCTTCGTCGGCACCTGCGCCAATGCGTACACCAGACTCATCAAGCTCCCGGTCACCGTCACCGCGCCCAATAGGTCCAAACTCTGTCGTGCGCTCGGCAAACTCTTGGGCACAAACCGCATCGCCATCACTAGCACTAAGACCGCGATCGGCACGTTAATGAAGAAGATCCAGCGCCAGTCCACGTATTGCGTCAAAACGCCGCCCAACAGCAAGCCCACAGCCCCGCCGCCACCAGCCACCATGCTCCACAGCCCCAAAGCGCGATTGCGCTCCGGCCCCTCCTTGAAAATCGTCAACACCAGCGACAACGCTGCCGGCGCCAACAGCGCGCCACCGAGCCCTTGAATCGCCCGAAACGCCACCAGCATCGCCGGCGACTGCGCAAACCCGCCAGCCAAGCTCGCCAGCGCGAACACCATCACGCCGGCCATAAACATCCGCCGCCGCCCAAATAGGTCGGCCAACCGCCCGCCCAGCAGCAAAAACCCGCCGAAAACCAGCGCGTATGCCGTTACCACCCACTGCAATTGCGAGGCATTCGCAAACCCCAGCGCCTTCTGGATGGCCGGCAGTGCCACGTTCACGATCGTGGCGTCGAGAATCACCATAAACTGCGCCGCCGCCAACACCGTAAGCGCCAGCCCCTTATTTCTTACCGCCTCTATCACAAGCACCTCCCGTGGAAATTACTTTGCTAGTTTGTTATTTGTTATTACTGAATGTAGTATAACTCAATGTTTGATGTTGTCAAATATTTAATTGGTAGTACAATGAAAACATGAATATCTCGTCTGAACAAGTTTGCCAGGATTTACTCGGTCTTATAGGCCGGCTGAAGTCCGGTTTGGGCGCACTTTCCGAAAAATACGACCTCACTGTCGTACAAGTGCACGCACTCTATGCCATCTCGCAGGGAGACTCCACCATGGGCGCCCTCGCTCGTACCCTGCACTGCGACGCCAGTAATGCCACCGGCATCGTCGACCGCCTGGTGGCCGGCCAGCTCATCACCCGCCAAGAAGGCGCCCACGATCGCCGCACCAAAACCCTCACGCTCACCGACAAAGGCCGCGCCGCCGTCGACGACATCTACTCGCATCTACCTCACCAGCTCGGCTGCGGTCGCCTCTCCGACAACGAACGCGCTAGCTTCCACGACATCGCCACCAAACTCACCAGCGACGTCCCGGCGAAGGTCTGATTAGGACCTAGGAATTTTTAAGCAGCTTAATGTATTCCGGGCAAACGTATATGAACCGATTGCGATTTGCCTGCTTCTTCTTAGCCGCAATCTTATCCTTCACCAATATGGCCAAATATTTACGTGCGGTCACATAGGAAACTTGAAGCGCTTGTTCGAACTCAACCTGCGTAAAGTAAGGGTGCTCATACAGAAAGTGAGCAATGTCACGTGCGTACGAGTGTCCTGTAAGCTTTTCAAGCTTCTTTTCCAACTTGGCCTTAAAAAAGTTAATCCTTCGCAATACATCCAATGTGTACTTGGATTGCAATTCAATGCCTCTTAGAACATACATCACCCAGTCTTGCCAGTTATCCTCAAAGGTAACCCCTCTTAGGAGTCGGTAATATTCGTCCCTGTTTTCCAAAATGAATTTGCTTACAAAAAGCAGGGGCCCATCCAGCAACCCTTGCGCGGTCAAGTAAAGAGGCAGCAATATCCTGCCCGTCCTTCCGTTGCCGTCATAAAATGGATGGATTGCCTCAAACTGATAATGCAATATGGCAGCACGAGCCAACACCTCATGACTAGGAGATGAAGCGTTAAAATACTCCTCAAAGTTTTTCAGCAAAGAAAGGATCGTCCTCCCACTGTCTGGCGGTGTGTAATAAACCTGACCAGTTGCGGGATTAGATAATTGTGTACCTGGAAGTTTGCGAAAACCCATCTTTGACGGCTCAAGCGTCTCTTGTATTTTCAAGAACTGATTAGTGGCCAGAAAGTTCTTCTCGGTGAGCTCGATCAGCCCAACTTCAAGCGCTTGAACATACCTCATCACTTCCTTGTCCTGAATCCTGAGCTCGTTTTCGTCGAGCAACCGAGCCTCATAAACACGCTCATTTGTGGTAATAATGTTCTCCACTCCTGAGCTCGTGACAGCCTCCGGTACAAAGAGCGGTGACATCATGTGAATACTGTGGCTAATGTTACTAATATCAGCCCGAATGGTGGCATTAAGGGATGAGATAGCGGACATGGCACTCATTGAGGCTTTGAGCAACTCCACATCATCAAATACGAACCGCGCTGGCGGTAAGGACGGCACTTGATTATAAGGCTTAGTTGGATCGATCATAACTATATAATTTTAGGACTAAACTATACAGTAGTCAATACTGACGGTATAAATCTATACAGTTCTAACCTACAACTGTATAAGCCAACCAGATTATAAAAGAGCGTGACCAAAAAGGAGCCCACAGGCTCCTCAATGGTCACGATCTAGCGTCAAAACTACCGCAAATAATCGCGCAGCTTTTTGCTCTCACGGTGCTTGCGTAACTTCGTCAGCGCCTTGGCTTCAATCTGGCGGATGCGCTCGCGCGTCACGCCAAATTCCTGACCCACTTCTTCCAGCGTGTGCGACCGGCCGTCTTCTAAGCCAAACCGCATTCGCAAAATCTTTTGTTCGCGCGGCGTCAGCAGCTGCAGCACCGCATTCACGTGCTCTTTCAAAAGCTGATGCGTCGCCGCTTCTTCCGGCGTCAGCGAATCCTCGTCGGCGATAAAGTCCCCGAGCTGTGAGTCTTCCTCTTCACCCACCGGCGCTTCAAGGCTCACAATGTCCTGCTTGATCTTCAAGATGTGGTTGACCTTATCAACGTCCATCTCCATCTCCGCCGCAATCTCTTCCGGCAGCGGCTCGCGACCCAGTTCCTGCACCAGCCGGCGCTGCGTGCGGATCAGTTTGTTGATCGTCTCCACCATGTGCACCGGGATACGAATCGTCCGCGCCTGGTCGGCAATCGCCCGCGTAATCGCCTGGCGAATCCACCACGTCGCATAGGTCGAGAATTTGTACCCCTTGGTGTAATCAAACTTCTCCACGGCCCGCAAGAGCCCCGTGTTGCCTTCCTGGATCAAATCCAGCAAATCCAACCCGCGGCCGATGTATTTCTTGGCAATCGACACCACCAGGCGCATGTTGGCCTCAGCCATAGCATCCTTGGCAGCTTTATCGCCCGCCTCAATCCGCTTCGCAAGGGTCACTTCCTGCTCACCCGTCAAAAGCGGGATCTTGCCGATCTCACGCAAATACAGCCGCACCGAATCGTCGGCGATATCTTTGATGTAATCATCGCTGGTATCCGCCGGCTCTTCTTCCTCTTTGTCCCAGATCAATGCTTCCTTCTGATCCGTAATCTCCACGCCTTGCTCCAGCAAGGCGGCATACAGTTCATCCAGTTCTTCCAGGTTTTCTTCCGCCTCCGGCAGCACGCCCGCGATCTCTTGCTGAGTCACGTAACCCTGCTCCTTGCCCTTGGCAATCAGGCGCTCCACTTCCGGCGAATACGCACCGCCAGAGCGCTCTGCTGCTTCCTCTTCAACTACTTTTTTGGCCAAGCTCTAGACCTCCTCTTCCAGCAATCGCTGGTACCGTTTAAGCAAACTACGAGCCGACTGCACGTCACCCCTTGCCTCGGCGCTGCGCAGTTGCTGGCTCAAATCTAATTTCATTTCTTTGTTGGTGGCCATTTGCAGCCGTCTTGCCAGCCCGAATGCCTCGAAACTGCGGTCTGCAGGAGCGAGTCCGTCAAATTCCTGCTCGCCCCGTAACAATAATATATTAACGTAATCTGTCGCGTTGGTCAATACGCTCGCCAGTTCCTGGGCATTCGCCTCCCGCCGCTCTTTCACCGCCGCAAACACCGCCTGCCGCTGCGGATCCGTAAAGCTATCGGCGTGCAAATCATCGCATGCCACCCGCACGGCCGGATCCATCAACGCCAGCGCCAAGAACGATTCCTCCAGTACCTGCCGCACCCCTGGCTTGCCCTCGTGCTGCACTACTGCCCGCCGCGTTGGCTGGTCGTCCGCTGCCCGACCCCGCATCCCCACTGGCACTGGCTCCTGCTCCAGCACCTTAACTCGCACCGCCTCGCTATCCACCCCCACTTTTGTCGCCAGCAGCTTCACATAATGGTCCTGCTCCACCGTATCCCCCAGCCGCCGGATCGTCGCCGCCAGCTTATCCGTGTAGCCACGTTTACCCACCGCCGTGGTTAAGTCAAAATCATGCTCATACCGGTCAAACAAATAGTCCACAATATATTTCGCGTTTGCGATCGCCGCTTGCCAAGCCTCCACGCCCGCCTTCAAAATCAGCTCATCCGCGTCCTTCGCCCCCTCTGGCAGCTCCACCATCCGCAGCGTCAGCCCCAGCTTTTGCCCCAGCTCAATCGCCCGCTCGGTCGCCGCCAACCCGGCCCGGTCGCTATCAAACGCCAGCTTCACGTTCTTCGTCAGCTTACTTAAGCTGCGCAAATGCTCCAGCGTCAGCGCGGTCCCGCTGGCCGCCACCACTTGTTTAACGCCCGCCTGGTGCGACGCCACCACGTCCATCTGCCCCTCCACCAGCACCACCTCATCGCTGCTGCGCACTGCCTCGCGCGCCAAATGCCACCCAAAAATTGCCTGTGACTTGTCATACAACGGCGTCTGCGGCGTATTTAAATACTTCGGCTCACTGGCGTCCAGTACCCGCCCAGTAAACGCAATCGGCCGCCCTTCGCGATCACCAATCGGAAACATCACCCGCCCGCGAAACAAGTCGTACACCGTATTACGCCCCTGCTTTTGCCCCGCCAACCCGCCTTGCAACAGTTCCTGCATACTAAACCCCTGCTTCAGCAAAAACCCCGTCAACGCCTCCCACGAATCCGGCGCATACCCGATCCCAAAATCCTTCACCGTCTGCTTGGTCAGCCTTCGCTTCTTCACCACATACTCAAGCGCCCGCGCATTGCGCACCAAGCTCGCCTGAAAATACTTCACCGCCAGCTCATGCGCCTCCAACAGTCGCCCCCGCATCTTTTTCACCGCCACATCTTCACCGCGCCGCTCCTTCAGCTCCACGCCGGCTTTGCGCGCCAAGAGCTCCAGCGCCTGCCGAAAATCCAGACCTTCCATCTTCATCACAAAATTAAAAATATCCCCGCCCTCACCACATCCAAAGCAATGGTAAATCCCCTTCTCCGGACTCACCATAAAGCTGCCGGTCTTCTCCTGGTGAAACGGACACGGCGCCTTCAAATTGCGCCCGGCCTGTTTCAACGGCAAATACCCGCCTACCACCTCGGCTATTTCCAGCCGACTCTTAACCTCGGCCACCTCATCCATAACGCAATTATACGCCTATCTGGCGAATATGCGAACAAAAAGCGAAAACAACCATCCAAGCCATTGCAAAAATATATAAATTATGCTATAGTAGTAATCGTTCGCTGGACATTCAAAACCTACCTCCGAAAGGGCTCATCATGCAGGTCTACTCCCCGCAGTATCACGCTAAGAGCTACTCAACCAGCTCCCGCATCACTGGCCTCCTGCTCATCATCGTCCCTGCCCTCCTGATGTACCTGTCCTCGGGGTGGATATTTACCACCCACCCTGCCTGGCAGAGACAAATGACCGCCGTCACGCTCGACGTAACCCCCCACCACGACGTCGCCCCCCACTACGAAGACATCACTGTCAAGGTAGCGGCATCACAATACACCCAGACCAACGCCCTCTTTAGCCTCTACGGCTGGCGCGGTGACCAGGGTGGAGGTGCAACGATCAAGGTCTGGGCCCTCCTGGGCACAGATCAGACCTTTGGCAACCAGGTCGTCGCAGTCGCGCAGGACCCGTGGCCGCACCAGTATCACTGGGTGCGCATTTTCCTGTTCTGCCTGCTGTGCTGCATGTATCTGATCTGCGCCCTCAGCGGCCTCTACCTGCTGCTCCGGCGGTAACCTCAAACCCCACCTCGGAGGCGGTAACTCAATTCGTTCAGCGAACTGGCCGGGCGTGGCAACCACCACCCCGGCCTTTTGCTTGCCTAAGCGCCCAAATTGCTCCACGTTAGTTCCGGCCCAAACCGCTCGATCAACCGCGCCGTCTGCCCCACCGACGCCGCCGCATACTCGCTGCCCGCAAACGCCACGAGGTCAGCCGCCGAATGCGAATCCGATCCCATCACCATGGCCACGCCCACACGCTCCGCCAACGTCCGCGCCCGCGCCATTTCCGCGGCCATACTGCGCTGGCCGATCGTGTTCACGGTTACCGTCTCCAATCCGTCCAGACCCCCCCGCTCCAGCACCGCCGCCAATTGCTCCTCGCTTATCTTACGCTCGTCGTAATACCAATGCGCCAACATCGCCAACCCGCCAGCCTCTCGGATCAGCCGCACCGTCGCGTCGAGATCCAATAAAGCCGCCATCTGCTCCTGCGCCGGCGGCACATACGAATGCCGCGTCATCACCAACCCGTACGGATACTGCTGCGGTCCTTCCGCCATCATGTCGTCATATCTTTTCTTGAGCGTCGCGTCATGCTCAGCCTCCTGCCGCATCCGCTCCCGCAGCTGATCCAGCAGCCGCCGGTTGCCCTCGTGCGCCATCACCGCCTTTACAATGTGCGGCAGCACAATGTTTTTCGAAGTCGCCGCCGCCACCACCTCAGCCTCGCTCACCTCAAGCCCCAACCCATGCAGGTGCTTCAAGATGTGGCGCATTCGGTCACGCCGGCTGCGCTCCATCCGCTCGCAAAATTGCTTAAGGTCACGATTCTCCACATCCACAAACAAACCCAAAACGTGCAACGCACCCATGTCCGGGCCACCCACGTCTTTCGGCACATAACTCGACAACTCCACCCCCACCGTCCACTTCACCGGACCGTCGTACTCACGCAGACGCTGGAGCGCCGCCGCATCCGGCAGCGTGTCGTGATCGGTAAACGCCATCACGCCAATCCCCGCCGCCCGCGCGGCCTCCAGCGCCTGCATATGCGTCTGCGTGCCGTCCGAAATCACCGTGTGATTATGTAGTGATTCAAATTTGAGCTCTGGCATGCTATTTCCTGTCTTTTAGCCGGTATACGAACTTCATCGCTGACCAATCATCATCCACACTCGCCACCTTCACGTCAACTAACCCAGCCGCCAGCCCCATCTCCCGCACCACGGTGTCAGACAGCCCATTGTGCCGCGGGCTGCTCTTCTTTGTCCAACTCACCCACAACATGCCGTTCGGCTCCAAACGGGCGGCCAGATCCGACAAAACGTCCTCCAGCGCCGCCGCATTGAGCGCAAAATACTGAATAAACTCCAGCCGCCCAGCCGTCTCCACCCCCTCGGGCAGCCGCTCACGATACCGCTCGGGCGCGCCCACCACCAGCATGCGCATCCCGGGCTTTGCGCCCAGTTTATCCGCCAAACTCTTGCCTGCATCGCCCGTCATTGCCCCCATGGTATCATTTCGCAAGCTGAATCCGATCCCCACTAATCGTCAAAAAACCCTCGCGCTCCAGCGCCGCCAGCACCGCTGTCAGCCGCTCGTCGGCAATCGCCAATTCACTAACGGTCCGCGGCCCCGCCACCAGCCGCCGCAGCACCTCACCCCGCAGCTGCCGCGCACTGCCCTCGAACTGCGACTGCACGCTGTAATGCCGGCTGCGCCGGTTCGCGTTGGGACCACGCTCCGCCAAAGCAGCGCCGTAATCCATCAGCGCCCAATACCACTCCCGCGGCCGCGCGCGGGGCAGCGTTTCGGCAATCACCGGCAGCAACTGCGCATCTGTCACGTCCTGCGCACCCGCGAACCACTCGGATAGCATCACCCGCCGGATATTCGTCTCAATGAACACCACCGGCTCGTTGTACGCAAACGCCGCCACCGAACCGGCCGTATTCCGCCCCACACCCGGCAACCGCTGCAAATCCGCCGTGGCCCGTGGCAGCTTCCCGCCAAACTCCCGCACCACCATCTGCGCCGCCTCCCGCAACCACAACGCCCGCCGGTTGTAACCCAGCCCCTGCCACTCCTCAATCACACTGGCCGTGCTGGCACCAGCCAACGCCTCAAAATCCGGCCATCGCGCTGTCCAGCGTTCCCACCGCCCCAGCACCCGGCTCACTTGCGTTTGCTGCAGCATAATTTCACTCACCAACACCCCATACGGCGTAATCTCGCGCCGCCACGGCAAATCATGCCGTCCGCGCTCGCGGTAGAACTCCCACACCCGAGTCTGAAATTCAGCTACTTTGTCCATCTCGTCATCCCATCATACAACCAGATTTTGACCACGGTTGTGCTCACATTTATAATCAAACCATCCCAGCGCCTAGTTAGGAGAGGCCGGATGCAAAAAATCGTGATGGCGCCCGACTACTGCGATGTAGGTCCTAAGTGGCTTCGCAGATGGCGGAGCCGTAACCACCACGGTGAAGTCTTCACCATCAATTTCGTACTAGATGGCGTGGAGTACGAAATTGAGACCTGCGCCGGTCACCGCTGGCTCTTCGTGGGGCCACCGGAGAGCACCGAGCAACACCTGCGCACATACGTCAGGAATGCTCGCCGCCTCGGACCAGTCTCCACGCCCATCGTTACTAGCGGCTAGCACCACATCCACACCCGGCGCCGGCGCCTTCTGCAGCTTCTTCCCTTAGCTGCAGAAGGCGCCGCCTCATTTCTAGGCCTTTTTCGGCTCAAATTTCAGCGCGCACGAGTTCACACAGTAGTGCATGCCACCTTTGTCTTTCACGCTCGGATCGTTCTCAAACAAATGCCCCAAATGCGACCCACATCGCGCACAAGTAATCTCAGTCCGCTGCATACCCATAGCATTGTCCTTATGCAGCTCCACTCGGCCTTTAGCCGCCTCGGCATAAAACGCTGGCCACCCCTGCAACCCCGGCAGTGTACTCTCAAACTGCGTGTCGCTGGAAAACAATTCCTGCCCGCAGGCCGCACACCGGTACATGCCATCGGCCGACTTGTTCACAAATTCCCCCGTGCCCGGCGCTTCCGTCCCCTTCTCGCGCAGCACCCGGTACTGCTCCGGCGTCAGCTGCTCGCGCCAGTACGAATCCGGCTTGTTCTTCATGTCGTCGTCAGTCACACGTCCCTCCCATTTCACTAACTATACAAAATAAATCCTGGCGGAGAGGGAGGGATTCGAACCCTCGATGGAGTTGCCCCCATACTCGCTTTCCAAGCGAGCGCACTAGGCCACTATGCGACCTCTCCACGGTTGCGACCAATCTTCGTGGCCGCGACCGGCCCATTATACAGCATTCGTAGCAGTCTCTTGCACAAATTCTGACCCACCCTCACTTTCATAACCCTCCCGTAATCATATCTGTCGGTGGGCCGTAGGCTTCCCGTATGAGGGCCTCAAAGAACTGCTTGTAATGAGAGAGACGCTTCTTGGGGTGTCTCGGGTGGT
>Ga0265338_10001631_pt1 | contig 35890 bp, 25 predicted proteins | sample 42126metaG_FD_193579 | JGI IMG/M metagenome (GOLD analysis project Ga0265338, IMG submission 193579) | Rhizosphere microbial communities from Carex aquatilis grown in University of Washington, Seatle, WA, United States - 4-21-26 metaG | ecosystem: Host-associated > Plants > Roots > Rhizosphere...
ATAAACTGCCGGTGCGAGTCATTTGGATCTCCGTTGATGATGGGTTTTTGGTTCTATTCACCCTCATTCTCATCAAAGACGGAGATCCTTTTCACTCATTTTTTAAAACCTAATTTGGACAGCAGTGAATCCAGCCAGTAAACGGGTCAGTTCTTATGATTGACTAATTGGAGGGTTGGCCTTACCCTTTCCCTATGGCGCGCAAATTAAGAGTGGAATATCCCGGGGCCATCTATCACGTGATGAATCGCGGCGACCGGCGCGAGCTGATTTTTCACGACGACACCGATCGCCGCCGGTTTTTGGAAACGTTGGGCCAGGTCTGCGTCCGGACCGGATGGCAGGTACATGCATATTGTCTGATGCCCAATCATTTTCACCTGGTCATGGAAACTCCGGAGGCCAATCTGGTCGCGGGGATGAAATGGCTGCTGGGTACCTACACCGGACGGTTCAACCGTCGCCACAAAGTATTTGGCCATCTGTTCAGCGGACGCTACAAATCCCTGATCATCGATGGCAGCGGCACCGGCTATCTGAAAACGGTTTGTGATTATGTGCATTTGAATCCGAGCCGGTCGAAACTTCTGTCGGGCAAACAGTCATTGCGGACATATCCCTGGAGCAGTTGGCAGCTCTATCTGGCCAAGTCAAAGAAGCGGTCAGCCTGGCTGCGGGTGGATCGGGTCATGGGCGAATGGGGGATTCCGCGCGATAGCGCCGCGGGCAGGCGGCAATTGGAACGGCAGTTGGAAGAACGACGCGAGGCCGAACAGACAGCCGATTACAAAGGCATCCGCCGAGGCTGGTGTTTGGGTGAAAAAGAGTTTAAAAAGGAACTGTTGGCCCAGATGAGCGAGCGGCTGGGCCGGGAGCATTACGGGGAAGAACGACGGGAAAGCCAGGCAGAGAAGGCCGAGCGCATCATTGGCGAAGAGCTGCGCCGCCGCCGTTGGACGGAGGCCACGCTGGCCACCCGCGCCAAGTGCGACCCGGAGAAAGTGAAAGTAGCGGTGCGATTGAGGAAGGAAACCATGATGACGGTGGCAGAGATTGCGCACCGTATGAGCATGGGGAGCGTGGCCAATGTCAATACGCTGTTATATCACTGGCGAAAAGACCACAACTAGCTAATCATAAGAACTCACCCGCTTACCCCGCTTAGTCCGCTTACCTAAAACAAAACCCAAAGAACTATATGCATAAATTCATATCGTGTTTGTTTACGCTTGGCTTCGTTATTGGTTGTTGTGGTTTATGGCTACTGGCCATGGGAATCGAGTCTGCTTGCCCTGTTGGCTTGCGCGAACGGGCCGTTTTACCCATCTGCTCTTTAATGGTACTGAAAAATACGAATTTAATTTTGGCTCTCCCACTACCTTTTTTAACATTTTTAGCCTGGGTGGTTTTAAAGAAAGAGCGGCCCACGCTAGAATTTAATATATGCTATTTGGCTATCTTGGCCATTGCGTATGCTTTAATATTCTTTTTTATTACTGTCAGTCTTTTGTTCATCTTTATGCCCATTCAAAGTTAGAAGGGATGTGGAAGGTCGCGTTGCCTCGATTTGGTGGACAACTGAGTAAGAAACGCGACTGTAACCGCCTCTGTCAATGTTGCTTGCCATACCCAAATGGTCAAAAGCTTATTGGAAGCGGTTTCCAAAAAGTGTGATCGTAGCCCTCCGGGCTTCAGTGGCTTGTTCGAACAGGTAGATTTTGCCTTGGATGGACTCTGACCCATTTCGTGAGCGCGGGTCGATGATTGGCTAAAAACGGGTCCTGAGTATTGACACAACTTCATTTTTTGAGGTGATAAAGCCGGTCGGCGCGCGTTAAGACAGCCCAATACCCTTTATTGCCTCGCCGGAACCAAATCCAGCCAGAAGTTTTTGCTGTTTTGCGCTGGACGTTCATCAGAAAAACCGTTCCCATCCTTGCACGTTCAACATCATTTCCCGGAAGCCGATCATGAAAACAAAACGCCTGCTGATGTCCGTCCTAATCCTTGCCCTGATCATTTTTGGATTTGTCCTCTTCAGTGTTAAGGAAAAGCAAAAGACCGTGCTGGCGGCACAGACTTCCGCCGAGCAGACGAGCTATAGTGAGGTGGCGCAGTACCTGGATAAGGGCGGGTCTTTATATCTCTATCTGAGCACGGAAAAATGGCTGGACGGCCTGTCCGGCCAGATCGCCAAGTGGAAGGATATTTTTGCCGGGATGCCGATGGGAACTGGCGATCGCGAAAACCTGGACAAAGTTATTGCGCTGGTGTCCCGGGTGGTCAAGGACAGCGGAGTGGAGAGTGTGAGCGGATTCGGCCTGAGTTCCATCGCGGTCGACAAGGATTTCTACCGCACCCGGATGGTGTTGCATCATTACAAGGGCAAAGGAGCGGGATTCGGCTGGACGATGTTTGGGCGGGCGCCGCATGCGTTGAACGGACTGGACATGGCCCCCTCCACGACCGCGCTGGCGGTCTTTTCCGATTTTGACGCGGCGCAACTCTGGTCGGTGATCCAGGATGAGACGAAGCATTCGGGTTTTCCGGATGCGGACAAGGGCCTGGACCAGTTCGTGAAACAATTCAAGCGCAGCAGCGGATTGGATTGGGACAAGTTGCTGAACTCGTTCGGCGGCGAATATGGAGTCATCCTGACGCTGGACGATTCGAAGATGGTACAGTTGCCATTGCCAACAGCGGAGCCGTTTGAGATACCGGACCCCGGATTGTTGATCGTGGCCAAGGCGAATGATGAAACGCTCTTCAACCAATTGGAAAAACAGTTGAAGCAAACGCGCCTGCAACTGCTGAGCGTGAACAAAGACCACCTGAAGATGCGGAGTGTGGAAGTGCCCGTCCCCCTGCCGATCACGCTGCGGCCTTCCATCGCCATGGCGGATGGCTACCTGTATATCGCGTCGAGCGATACGCTGATCGAGGACGCGCTGGCGGTGAAGGCGGGATTGAAACCCGGCTTGAAATCCACGGATGAATTCAAGCATGTGGCCAAAGATATGCCGACGCAGGGCAACCGTTACACTTACATCAGCCAACGTTTTGGGCAGACGTACCTGAAGATTCAGCAACAGGTGATGGCCATGAAGGGCACCCAGGACCCGGGCGTGGCGAAATTGATGCATGAATTGATGAATCCCGATAACGCGAAATATATGTTTTACGTCGGCGCGACCACGGACGAGGGATGGGTCGGCATCGGGAACGGGAATCAAAACGGCGCGATCGTCGCGGCGGCCGTGCCGGTCGCGGTCATTGCCGTGGGTACGGCGATGGTGCTTCCAGCGGTGGCCGCAGCAAAAAGACGGGCCGCGCAGATCAATGCGATGCACTCAAATCATCCCTGAAACAACTTAACGCGCCATCACCATGAATCTCTCATCGAACATGAAAATAAATCGCCTGATCGCCGCTGGTTTTTGTCTGGCCGCCATCGTTGCCGGGTTGGTGTGCTTTAGCGGTTGCGGAAAAAAGAGCGCCCCGCCGGTCCCGAATGAATACAAATCCACCTCCCCCAAATCGGCCGAGCCGACGAGTTTTGATGCGGTGGCGAAGAACCTGGACGAGGGCGGTGACTTTTACTTCTACGTGAGCACGGAGAAGTGGTTGGACGGCCTGTCCGATAAAATATCGGGCTGGCACGGCCTGTTCACAGACCTGCCGATGGATGCGGATGACCGTGACGCCCTGGACAAGGGTTTTGCCATCGCCACGCGGATCGTGCGTGATAGCGGCATAGAAGACATAAGCGGGTTTGGCATGAGTTCCATTGCCATCGATAAAGGCGTCTACCGGACGAAATCGGTGCTGCATCATTATCCGGGCAAGGGCTCGGGGTTTGGCTGGACGATGTTCGGCAAAGCGCCGCATGCGTTGAGCGGATTCGACCTGGCGCCGGCGACGACGGCGATAGCGGTATTTTCGGATGCAGATTTCGGGCAGCTTTGGTCAGTGGTGCAGGATGAAGTGAAACATTCCGGCTTCCCGCAGGCGCAACAGTTTTTTGATCAATTGCCCGGGCTGTATGCCACGAACACCGGACTGGACCTTAATAAAACCCTGGCGTCGCTGGGTGGCGAATACGGAGTCATCCTCACCTTGGACGATTCGAAAAAGGTCGCGTTGCCGCTGCCGACCGCCACGCCGGTGGAAATTCCCGACCCGGGCCTGTTGATCATGATCAAGATCAATGACGACACGGTGTTCAATCGCCTGGAAAAACTCATGGGGCAATCGGGTGCCCAAATCATCCGCACGGACAACGGCGACTTGAAAATGCGCACCATCGAAGTGCCGCTTCCCCTGCCGATTGAACTGCGTCCGAGCATCGCCATGGCGGGTGGCTGGCTGTTCATCGCCAACAACGACTCGCTCATCGAGGAGGCGCTGGCCGTCAAGAGCGGGAGCAAGCCGGGCCTGAAATCCACGGATGAATTCAAGGAGCTGTCCAAAGACATGCCCACCCAGGGCAATCAATACAGCTTTGTCAGCAAACGTTTTGGCACCAATATTCTGAACGTCCAGCAGCAGGTGATGGCCATGCAGGCCGGACAAGTCCCGGGGATGCAGAAAATGATGCAGATGTTCATGGACCCGGCGAATGCGCAACACGGCTTCTCGGTGGGGACGGTCACGGATGAAGGGTTTGCCTCCGTGATGAAGGGAAACCAGAGCGGCTCGAAGGTGGCCGTGTTGGTGCCGGTGGTCGTCGTGGGAATGCTGGCGGCGGTCGCGATCCCCAATTTCACGAAGGCGCGCAGCACGGCGCAATCGAACGCGTGCATCAATAATCTGCGCCAGATCGATGGCGCCAAGGAACAGTGGGCGCTGGAGAATAAGAAGAATACGGGGGATGTGCCCAAAGAATCGGACCTCGCTCCGTATATCAGGGGTGGCAAATTGCCCAGGTGTCCGCAAGGCGGCCATTACATCATCGGCGCCATCGGAACCAATCCGACCTGCAGTGTCCACGGCGACCTGCTGTGAGGCCAACGGAGCGCGGGCTTTAGAGCCTTTTCAAAAACTCCGTAGCCGTCCCGCCATGCGGGACAAGTCTGCGCTGACTGGTTTTTTGTGAAACTGGTCAAAAAGATTGCGCCGACTGACGTCGGCGGCTACGGGATATTTTAAATTGCACCAGCCCGCTTCTGCAAATCAACGCGCTGACCACGCCGGCGGATTTTTCAGGCGGAATAGCATCTCGCCCGCTTTGGGCACGAGCAGCACTCCCTCATCCTCGCGGTTCGCATAATCCTCCAGGCGGATGGATTTGGGGTCGCGATAGCCAAGATTGATCTTCTTGCAGGTGGCTTCGGGGATGCCAGTGGCGAGCGTGACCTGCACGCGGCACTTTTCGACGCCGTTCTCCATCTTGCCGATGCCGCGCACGTGCGTGGAATGGGCGAGCACGCCCCAGGGATAATGTTTGAACTTGTCCCACTGCGTCAAAAAATAATCACGGCAATGATAGCCGATCTCCGCGATGAGTTTTCCGTGCGTGATGGAAACCTCGTGGATATGCGGCGCGTAGATGATGAGTTCGCCGCCATCGGCGACGACGGGTTCAAGCTTGTACATGCACTTGCCGGCGACCCAGATCTCGTCATACATCGCGGGTGCGCAGGAGAGGACGCTTTTGAACGGCTTATCTTTGTAAGTGATGTGGACGCGGTTGGAGAGGTCGCTGGCACCGTTCCAGGCGTCTTCGGGCGTGCCGGCGAACAGGCCGACGAGCGATTTATCCGGCGCGACAACCATGCAGAAGCAGAGTTTGTCCACCTTGACCAGTGCGCCGGCGCGGTCCACGACCTTGCGCACGGGCGTCCATTTGCTGCCGATGATCATGGGGTTGGTGACCACGGCGCCGAGCCAATGGAAGAAATTCAGGATCTTGGGTCCGCCGACGCCGGGGAACAGATATTTGTTGCCGCCGGAAAAGCCGACGACTTCGTGCGGGAATACGGGGCCGACGATGATGATCTGGTCGTAATTGAAGACGAGCTTGTTGATCTCCACGGGGACATCCATGGAGAAGAGGCCGCCGGTCAACTCGCTGGTTTCGGCGCAGGTGAGCGAGCCGATCTCTTTCAACGCGGCGGGATTATCCCATTCATGGTTGAAGAAACGGATTTTCTTGAATTCGTGGCGGTGTTGCTCGACGGAAATCTCCAGCCGGGCGCAGATGAGTTCCTCGCTCAAGGCCGGATGCGTGCCGAGCGCGACGAGGACATCGAGTTCTTTGGTGACCGCACCGACCTGGGCAAAAATGGTCTTGAACATGAGGCCGACGGGCGCGGTGCGGGTGTGGTCGGGCACGATGAGCAGGACGCGCTTGCCCTGGTAATCGGCGGCGGGCATGGCCTGGGCGACGACTTCGACGACGGTGGCGTCGGTCAGTTTGCCGGGGAAAGCTATCTTGGAGATCGCATTCATGTGGGGAACAACTTAAAGCATAGTGCGTCACAAATAAACATCAATGACATGGGAGTCGAACTGGTCTTTAATCCGTCAAACACATATGTCCGGTCATGGAAAATCCTTGATGCAACTATTTGGCCTTCTGGCTTTGGCTCTGTGTCTGTTGCTGTCGGTTGTTCCACTTTATTTAGTGAACGTGCCTGATGGTATCGGCCCGCATTGGTCCACTGTTTTTGATTTGCCATCAGACGGGTATATGCTGCCGTCAAATTTGATTGGGGGCCGATGGTTGTCCCATCCGTCGATTCTTTTGATGCGTTACGGCACGCTTCTCATTGTCATGGGCATCATCTCCATTTGTATGTTGAAACGTTTCAGCCTCCGCTGGTTGCCGTTGTTGGTTTTGGGACTGGTTTCCGACTGGTTGGTGATCGTCCGTTTCTATCCAAAAGTCGGCGGTGATGAAATCAATATGGCGGGCTTTAGTTTGCTCATCGGATTCTGTTTGGCGAGCTTTACCCTGCTTGTGATTCATTTCAGGTATCGAAACGCATGAATCAAAATCTGGCGTGGCTAATCATTGTGGCGGCGGTAGCGGCGTTTGGCTGGGGGGCGTTTGCCTATGGTTTTTTGCCGCCGCCGAACGCAAAGATGCTCCTGTGTTTTCGAGGCGGTGTTATCAAAGTGAAACGGGGCTCTATCCAGTCGCTGGCGAAGCAGCATGTGGCGGATGTTATAGTCGAAGCGGGTGTGGTGAAAGGGTTCATCGCCGTCAGGTCGACCAACCGAATAGTGTTTTCCTAGAATATCCCTGCAAATGTTCGCCAAAGATTGCGCAATGTTTTGCTCAACCAATGAGCGCGGGTGTCTAAACCAAAAAACGGCGGGGAAATTTTCGCCGCCGTTCATTGAGTAATTTGCAATGAAACTTTTTCAGATCGTCTGGCTCAGGTAGCCGCCGTCGACGCGGATGTCGGTGCCGGTGACGAAGCTGCTGGCTTTTTGGCTCGCGAGAAAGATGGCGGCGCCGACGAGTTCGTGCGCGTCGCCAAAACGGTTCATGGGCGTGTGGCCCCAGATGGCTTTGGTGCGGTCGCTCGGGGAGCCGTCGTCTTTGAACAGAAGTTTGCGGTTCTGTTCAGCGGGGAAAAATCCGGGAGTGATGGTGTTGACGCGGACACCTTTGGTCGCCCATTCGCGCGAAAGAAACATGCTCAGGCTCAACACCGCGGCTTTGGAAGCGGAATAGCTGACGACGCGCGAGAGCGGCAGGTGCGCCGTGACACTGGCGATATTGATGATGCTTCCTTTGCCGCGTTTGCACATGCCGGGTCCGAATTCCTGGCAGGGCAGAAACACACCGCCGACGAGGTTCAGGTCGAAGTTGGCGCGCCACGCTTCGAGGGGAATGTTTTCAAACGGGTTCTCCGCCGAGACGGTGACTTTGGGATCGTTGCCGCCGGCGGCGTTCAGGAGAATGGTCGGCGCGCCGAAATGTTTTTCGATCTGTTTGTGGGCTTCGGCGAGACTGCTACGGTTGACGGCATCGGCGCTGAAAAAATGCGCTTGGCCGCCTTTATCGGTGATGGCTTTGACGCGGGCGTTGCCACGTTCAGCGTTGCGGCCCAGCGCGGCGACTTTTGCGCCGGCCTCAGCCAGACCTTCCGCCAATGCGCCGCCCAAAACCCCGGTCGCACCAATGACGACCGCCACGTCTCCCGATAAATCAAACAGTTTCATGTGATGTGATAGTGTGCGGCAAAGAGCGCGAGGCGAGAAGTAAAATTATTAGTGGAAAACATACGGCGCAGCCATTTGACAAAATTATTTTTCGATGGAAATTCCCTGATCACACCGGGTTGCGAAAGGCGCAGCGGAAAATCTTGCGTGCGGGCGACTAAGATTTTAAGGTGGCCGCGGTCAATCCGTAGATGTAAAAAGCGATAAAGGATTTAGTTTTCACCAACTCATGATTGGGTTTTGAATTTTGACGCATTGGTATCAAGGGGGGGACATGCATGTATCAAAGGACTAATAGGACAGCGCCGTTGCGGCAAGAGGTTGCGCCCAGTTGGCTGGTGGGGGGTGGCGAGATGGGCGAGCGCATACGGGCTTTTGATTGGGCGGGGACGCCGCTGGGACCGCTGGCTGAGTGGCCACAAAGCCTGAGAACTTCCGTCAACCTCATCCTCAATTCGCAACATCCGATGTGGATCGGCTGGGGGCCGGACATCACTTTTCTATATAACGATGCTTATGTGCATGTGTTGGGACCGGCAAAACACCCGTCAGCGTTAGGCCATCCGACAGCGGAAGTTTGGGAGGAGATCTGGGACATTTGCGGGCCATTGGCGCGGAAGGTCTTTGAAAATGCGGAGCCGACCTTTGTTGACGATGTCCGGTTCTTTATGGACCGGGGCGGATTTCTGGAGGAAACCTTCTACTCATTCTCTTACAGCCCCATTCGCGATGAATCCGGCATGGTTGCCGGGTTATTCTGTCCCTCAACGGATGCCTCAGCAAAAAACTTGAGTGTGCGGCGGATCAGCACGTTGTCGGAGCTGGCGAGCCGGGCCTTCGTGGAAAAAACGGTGGAGGACGCCTGCAAGACGGCCGCGCATATCCTGGGAAGAAATCCAGATGATGTTCCTTTCGCGCTGCTTTACCTGAACGATGCCGGGGGAAAACCGGTTCTGGTCCAGGCGGTGGGAGTGACGGGAATGGCCGCCGGGAATTTTCCGTGGCCGATCGCAGAGGTGATGGGCAAAGGACAGCCAAAAATAGTTAATCTCCGGCATCAGGAAGGCTTCCCTCGAGGGCCGGGGAACCAAGCGGTGACGGAGGCGATCATCCTGCCCATACTATCGCACGGTCAGGATTGCCTGGGGGTTTTGGTGGCGGGTGTAAATCCGGCGCGGCAGATCGATGCCGGGTATCATTCGTTTTTCACGCTGTTATCGAACCAGGTGGGGACGGCGATCGCCAACGCGATGGCTTACCAGGAAGAACGGAAGCGGGCGGAGGAATTGGCGGCGCTGGATCACGCCAAGACGGCTTTTTTCAGCAATGTGAGCCACGAGTTCCGGACGCCGCTGACGCTGATGTTGGGTCCGGTGGAAGACATGCTCTCGCGAAGTGAGACGGAGGTTTTGCCGGCGCGGAGGGAAGAGTTGGAACTGGTGAACCGGAACGGATTGAGGCTGCTGCGGCTGGTGAATTCATTGCTGGATTTCACGCGGATAGAAGCCGGCCGGGTGGAGGCCTTGTTCGAGCCGACCGACCTGGGCGTGTACACGACGGAACTGGCGAGCGTGTTCCGCGCGGCCACCGAACGTGCTGGTCTTACGCTGGTGGTGGAATGTCCCAAACTTTCCGAACCGGTTTATGTGGACCGGGAGATGTGGGAGAAAGTGGTGCTTAATCTCATCTCCAACGCCTTTAAATTCACCTTTGACGGCGGAATAACTGTGTCGCTGAAGCCGGCCGGAGCGCATGCCGAATTGCAGGTGCGCGATACCGGCGTGGGGATTCCGGCGGAAGAAATGCCGCGTTTGTTCGAACGTTTTCATCGCGTGGAAAACACCCGCAGCCGCACCCATGAAGGGAGCGGCATCGGATTGGCCCTGGTGCAGGAATTGGTGAAGCTCCATCACGGGACGGTGCGGGCTGAAAGCGCGGTGGGCAAAGGGACGACCTTTATCGTTTCGATTCCCTTTGGCCGGACGCATCTGCCGCCGGACCGGGTGGGCACAAAACGGAAGGCGATTTCACCCGCAATGGGAAGCGCACCGTTTGTGGAAGAGGCGTTGCGCTGGCTGCCCGGCAGCACGGATGGATTGGCCGAACCGGAGTTCAGCCACCATGAATTATCGGATCCGATCGGTACGGCGGTTGAAGATGGAAAAAAGACGACCGGACGCGCGCGAATCATCGTGGCCGACGATAATGCCGACATGCGAAATTATGTCACGCGCCTGCTCGCAGAGCGTTATGACGTTTGCGCGGTGGCGGATGGCGAAGAGGCCATTGCGTCGGCCCGGCAACGTCGTCCAGACCTCATCCTGAGCGATGTGATGATGCCGCGACTGGATGGCTTTGGCCTGCTGGAACAAGTGCGGGCGGATGAAATGATGCGGACCGTGCCGGTCATCCTGCTTTCGGCGCGGGCGGGGGAGGAATCGCGGGTGGAAGGCCTGAACGTGGGCGCGGATGATTACCTGGTAAAACCTTTTTCCGCGCGGGAACTGCTGGCGCGGGTGGAATCGCACCTGAAATTATCGCGGGTGCGCCAGGAATCAGAGCAGCGCGTGACTAATATTCTGGAGAGCATCACGGACGGGTTCCAGACGGTGGATGAGGAATGGCGGTTCACCTCGATGAACCTGGCGGCGCAACTGATGTTGTCGGCGCAGGGGTTGGATCCGTACGCCTTGATCGGGCAGAATTTTTGGGAAACATTTCCTTCAATGCTCGGCACCAAAGCGGAGCGTGTTTATAAACGTGCGATGACGCAACGGGAGCCGGCCTCGGTGGAGATTTTTTATGAACCGTGGCGCAAATGGTATTCGATCCGGCTCTTTCCCCTCCGGGAAGGCGGGTTGTCCATTTTTTTCCAGGACATCACGGAACGGCGCGCGGCGCAATTGGCGTTGACCGAGGCGCACGAGCAACTGGCGGACAAAGCCAAGCATCTGGAAACCCTGGTGGAACAACGAACGGCGAAATTGCGGGAGACGATCGAGGAATTGGAGGCGTTTTCGTACAGCATCGCCCACGACATGCGCGCGCCGTTGCGGTCGTTGCAGGGCTATGGGCAATTTCTGGCGGATGAGTACGCGGACAAGGTGGATGCCAACGGGAAGCTCTATATCGAAAGGATCACGGGGGCGGCGGCGCGCATGGACCGGCTGATCCTTGATGTGTTGAATTACAGCCGGCTGGTGCGGTCGGAGCTTCCCCTGGAACCGGTGAACGTGGAAAAACTCCTGGGCAGCATCGTGGAAACCTACCCGACCTTCCAGGATGGCGGTTCGACGATCCAATTCAAGTTTCCATTCCCGCCGGTGCTGGGCAATGAGGCCGCGCTGACGCAGTGCCTTTCCAACCTCTTGGGCAACGCCGTGAAGTTTGTGGCCAAAGGGGTGAGGCCGGTCGTCCGCGTATGGGCAGAGCAGCAGGGCGAGCGGGTAAGGATATCGGTGCGGGATAATGGCATTGGGATCGCGGAAGACCAGCACGAGAAAATTTTTGCGATCTTCCAACGCGTGAATAAGAACTACGATGGCACGGGCATCGGCCTGGCGATCGTCAAGAAGGCGATCGAACGAATGGGTGGCAGCGTGGGGCTGACGTCGGAATTGGGCAAGGGCAGCACCTTTTGGATAGAGTTGAAGGCATCTTAACCGGGCGATCGACCATGAATGAGAATCCAATCCTTTATGCAGAGGATGAAGAAGATGATGTGTATTTTATCCGGCGGGCTTTTGAGCAGGCCGGAATCCTGAATCCGCTGGCAGTCGTTCCCGACGGACAGCGCGCCATCAATTATCTTGCGGGCAACGGCCATTATGCGAACCGGAACGTTCATCCGCTGCCCTGCCTGGTCATCCTGGACATGAAGATGCCGGAGAAATCCGGATTGGAAGTCCTGAAGTGGATCCGCTCGCAGCCGGCCATTTGCACGCTGCCGGTGTTGATGTTGACGTCCTCCAGTCATGATGCGGACATGCAACGGGCGTATGTGCAGGGGGCGAATGGATACCTGGTCAAACCCGGCTCCCCGGCGGACCAGGTGACGATGGCCAAAGCCATCAAGGATTATTGGCTGATGCAGAACCGGTCGGCGATGACGCATGCGTGATCAACCGGCTGTTCCGTTGAACCAACTCAGCAGAACTTAAAAATACTTTTCGCGTCTGAGTTCCCGTTACACTACGCTGGTTGGAATGTCAGTGGATTTGACCAGGCCGGATGTCATCATCACGCACGAGAGCGATCTCGATGGATTTGTCGCGGGTATTTTGCTGCGGCGACTCGCGAAAAAATTGTTCGATGCGGATGTGCGATTGGAGGCGTGGAATTACAACGGGTTTAAAAACCGGTCGCTGAACGAGAAGGCGGGATGGATAACGGATTTCACGTTTGAGGCGCGGTTCGACAAGCCGGACTGGCTGGTCATCGACCATCATGTGACGGATGTGCAGCCGAAGAACGCGCGGTTGATCCATGACGTGAATAAATCCGCCGGGCTGCTGTGCTACGAACTCTGCAAGCAATGCGACATGGCCTCGCCGAAACTGGACCGGCTGGTGCATCTGAACAATGTGGCGGATTTGTTTTTGGAAGATGACCCGGATTTTGCCATCGCAAGTGATTACGCGAGCCTGGTGAAGATTTACCAGTTCTGGAACCTGAATGGATTGATCGACGGCGAATTGGAACGGCTGGTGGACCATCCGTTGCTCCAGGTGATGGAAGTGAAGCGGCGCATCGAGGATCCGCTGGGGTTTGCGTGGAGCAAAAAGAATGTGACGGAGATCAGCCCGACGGTGGGCTACGTGGAAACGGTGGTAGGGAACAATAATCTGATCGTGCATCAGTTGCTGGAAGAGAAGGCGACGAAATATCCGGTGCTGCTGACGTTGATGCGCAAGGCGAACAACACGGTGATCGCAAGTTTTCGGAGCCGCAACGGCGAGGCGCTCAAGGTGGCGGAAAAACTCCAGGGCGGCGGCCACGCGAACGCGAGCGGGGCAACGCTACCGAAATCGGTGCGGAATGTGGATGACGCGGTGAATTATCTGCGGCAGTTGCTGAATCCAAAGGCAGGCAGCACGCCCAATCCGTTGAACAGCATGGAGAGTTTGTTTGCAAGTATTGAAGCGGAGAAGAAGTGAGTTTTCGCAGGAGCGCGGGCCGTCCCGGCCCGCAGCACCTCCCTTTGCCTTGTGACTCCCGGAACCAGATGATCCCCACGACTAGACTAAGTGGGTTCTTTGCCTACGGCCGCGTGATGCGCAGGCGCATGTAACCGCTGTCGGAACCATTCACCGGGACGTTGTAATGAGCTTTGAGCTGTGTTGTTGTATTCACGTCCACGACAATGGGAACGGTGCTCCATGGCGCCAAAATATCGGGCGCTCCTTCAATGATAAAACTCACATCGGTGGCGCTGGGATTCTTCGGCAGGGTGAGGCTCAGGAAACCGGTGCTGGTATCGGGAACAATGGGATTGCTGGCCACGCTGTTCGGGTCGAAACCGAAGGCATATTTGTAGAGGTTGGGGAGGCCGTCGCTGGTGACGATGGTGGAATCGGCGGCGATGCCGGTGTCCGCAATGGTCCCAAAATTCTGGTAGCGCCACAATTGGACGGGCGTCAGGGCGACGATGGTGGTGGGATCGCTGGCGGTGTTGTTCGTGAGAACGGAGTCGCTGCCGCCGGAGACGATGACGACGTTGGTCACGCTGGCGGCGGCGTTGGTGGAGACATCCACCGTAATGGTGATCGGCGGATAGGATGCGCCGGGTGACAGGCTTTCAGAGCGCGTTGCGGTGAGCGTGCCGAGGTCAACGGTCCAACCACTGCCGCTGATGGCGGTGGCGGTGAGGCCGGGCGGGAGCGCATTGGAGACGGTGATGGCGCCGAGGGAGGCGCTACTGCCGATGTTGGAAACGGTGATGGAATAGGCATCGCCGGAATCGGCCTGCGTGAAATTACCGGCGTGGATCAGGGTCGCCGTAAGGTCCGGAGTGATGGGCGCCTGCACGGTGCCCTGGACGACGAAATCGAGGGCGGTGGAGTTGGTGACATCAAAGATGTACCAGGTGCCGGCCGAACCGCCGCCGAAATTGACGATGCGAAAAGTGACGTTGGTGCCCGCGCCGATATTTTGAAGTGCGGAGATTCCCGACAGGTTGATAGGGCTTTGCGAGCCGCCGGCGGTGGTATTGGAGGGATAGGAAAGCGCAGTGATGTCAACAAACGCGCCGGAGCCGATCTGGTATTGCAAGACGCCGCCGGCCGGGCCAGTGGCAGAACGCCGATAATCGAATTGGTTGATGGATGTGAAAGAGACCTTAAAGGTGGCCTGGGCGGAAACGGCAAAGGTCGCGAATTGATTGGCGGTGATGGCAGCCGCTTCCGAAGCAGCGGTCCAGGCGACGCCACCCCAACCGCGGGCCGCGCCGGTGGCCGTGGTGCTTACACCGGAGCCGCGTGTGAGTGAACCACCGTTTATATGCGTCGCCGTGGCGGTGGGCGCCAGCGGCGACGGGCCGAAATCATTGACGCCACCGGGCAATGAATGCATGTCCCAACCGACGAGGTTCACGATGGTGCCGGTGATGAGGGATGGGTTGATGGTGGTGGGGTCTTTGCTGATATTGTTTGCTGCGTTCGCATCGGGCGCGGTGGCGAGGATGACAATATTGGTGACATTGGTGGGCGCATTGGCGGCGACATTCACCTTTAGGATGATGGGCGGATAGCCGGCGGCCGGATATAACGCGTTCGAGCGTATGCAAGTGAGCGTGGCAAGGTCGACATTCCAACCGACGCCGCTGATGGAGGTCGCGGTGAGGCCGGCGGGCAGGGAGTTGGAGACGGTGACGATGTTGGTGCCGATGAGATTGCCGACGTTGGTGACGGTGATGGTGTAGGTATCGCCGGTATCGCCCTGCGAGAAATTTCCGAAATGAGTCACGGTGATGGCAGCATCCGCAGCGGAACCGGTGACGGTGAAAGTGGTGGGACTGAGCGCGGTGCCGGGCGGCGTGGTGACGCTGATGAGACCGGTGGTTGCGTTCGTGGGCACGGTGGCGGTGATCTGCGTGGCGGAATTTACGGTGAAGGAGGCGCTGGCGCCGTTGAACGTGACTTCGGACGCGGAGGAAAAGCTGGTGCCGGTGATGGTGACGCTGCTGCCTACCGCGCCGCTGGAGCCGGCAAAGCTGGAGATGGCGGGCGGTGTGCCGCCGACGCCATCCACTTTGTTGCGCAAGGCATTGGCCACGTCAGAGGGCAGGGCGGTGAAGAAGGTGAAACCGGTGTCCGCCTCGATCTGTTTGACGGAGGTGACGTAGGTCTGCCAGGCGCTGTTGACGGCATTGATATTGGGAATTTTGATGGCGATGACGCGGGTGGCGGAGGTGATGCGGCTGAGCGCGGTGCCGGCACCGTTGGGAACGACGACGACGATTTTCCAGACATAACCGGGAATCAAAACGCGTGTACTGGGCTGGACATAGGAACCATTGAACCCGCCGGGACCGCAGATGATGAGCAATTCGTTGCCGGAGTTGGCGAGGGTGCGGCAATAGTCCTCGAAGCTGGCCCAGACACCCGAATTGTTGTCGGGCGCCTGCGGGACGATGTTGGAGAGGAAAAAGAGGAGGTTGTTGTCGTCGGCATTATCGGTGCGGTCGGCGGACGGACACATGTGGCCGCGGTCGTAACCCGAACCGCTGTAATCGACGGTGTTCACGGGAAGAAAATTTCCCGGGAGATTGGTATCGGTAAGGAACGCGGGCGAGCGGTCAGCAGAGCCAAGGTCGGCGGTGGTCAGGTCCCAACTGGCCCAATTGGGTTCGCCGAGGTTATCGCTGTAATCAATGGCCTCGACGGTGCGTTGGATGAGGAAATGGTCGTGATTGTTCGTATCGGCACTGGCGCCGGACGGGTTGCCCAGTTGCATCTGGAGCGAGGCGTTGATGGTGGCGCGCGCGGGGAGAAGGAGAAGGAACAGGGCCATCAAGCTGGCGAAAAACGGATACGACTTAGACATATAGCTCTGGGGGAAAATACAACTTGGATGGAATGATCGCCCCTGCCAATAAAGAAGCACGAACGGTTAAAAGAGGCAAGATTAATGAAGGAAAAATGGGTGACGATTGGGTGAAAAAGGACGAATGAGCTTCCAGCGGGCGGCGGACTGGGGCCAGAGCATCCGTAACGGGCGTTTCATATGTCTCAATGGCCTTGACCCGAAGGCGGCATGGGTGGAGCTTTGGGCCGCAGGCGGTGGGAAGGTTATGATTCCATTGGAAGACACCAGAATCGACTGGCGCAATGAGTCATTGAAGAAGACCAGCGAGGCCGCCATCTATGAAATCAAGCCGGTCAAATGTTCTGACGATCAACGGTGGCTCCTCGAGCATCAAGTTCGCGCTGTACGGGGTTGGCGAACAATTGGAGCGAAGACTCTCTGGAAAGATCGATCGCATCGGCTTGCCCGGCACGAATTTGAGCGTCAGCGGAACGGATGGAAAACCGCAAGCCAATCGCAAACTCACTGTAGCCGATCACCAATCGGCGGTGGAATTTCTGATTAGTTGGCTGGAAAAGCAGGACGGTTTCGCCTCGATCCAGGCCATCGGACACCGGGTAGTGCACGGGATGCAGCATCGCGAACCGGAGCGCGTCACGCCAGGACTGCTCACGGAACTGCATCGCATCACGCCGTATGACCCTGACCATCTGCCACGCGAGATCCAACTGATCAGGGCGTTTCGCCAGCGTCACCCCAAATTGTCGCAGGTCGCTTGTTTTGATACGGCGTTTCACCGCACCATGCCACGCGTGGCCACGCTGTTGCCGATTCCGCGTCACTACGGAGCCAAAGGCGTTCAACGGTACGGTTTCCACGGTTTGTCGTATGCGTACTTGATGCAGGAACTCAAACACGTTGCCGGCGCGAGGGCCGCAAATGGCCGGGTCATCCTCGCGCATTTGGGCAACGGCGCCAGCCTGGCTGCCGTGCGCAGTGGCAAGGGTATGGATACCAGCATGGGTTTCACACCGGCGGCAGGTCTGGTGATGAGCACGCGGGCGGGTGATCTGGATCCGGGACTGCTTTCGTTCCTGGCGCGGACGGAACGAATGACGGCGTCGCAATTCGACCAGATGGTGAACCATAAATCAGGGTTGCTGGGAATTTCGGAAACCAGCTCTGATATGCGCGATTTGCTCGCGCGGGAATCGCGTGATGTCCGGGCGGCAGAGGCGGTGGCGCTCTTCTGTTACCAGGCGAAAAAATGGATCGGCGCTTATGCCGCCGCACTCGGCGGACTGGACACACTGGTCTTTGCTGCAGGCATCGGGGAAAATTGTCCTTCCATTCGCGCGCGGATCTGCGAAGGGTTGGAATTTATCGGCGTAAAAATTGACCGCAAACGCAATGCGAAGAATGCCGCGGTGATTTCGGCGGACGGCAGCCGCGTGACTGTTCGCGTCATCCGGACAGACGAAGAATTGATGATTGCGCGCTCGGTGTGCCACACAATTGGTATTGGGATGACACTTAAAAAAGGGTTCAAATAGAATATGGGAACAATTAACACAACCGTTCATGAGGGTAGCAACAACACCGACCGCAACCGGCTGGCAGCCATCGCCCACCGGGCAATGATCGAACGCGGGTTGGAGCCGGATTTCCCTCCGAAGGCAATGCAGGAGTTGGCCACCATCCAGCGCCCTGCCACTGAGACCAATGGTTTGCGTGATATGCGCAACCTGCTCTGGGCTTCCATCGACAATGATGATTCCCGCGACCTCGACCAGGTCGAGGTCGCCGAGCAACTGCCGGACGGGCGCGTGAGGATTCTCGTAGGCATCGCCGATGTGGATGCATTGGTCAAGAAAGCGACGGCCATTGATGAACACGCGGCGCAGAACACCACTTCGGTCTATACGCCGGCGGTGATTTTCCCGATGTTGCCGACACAGTTATCCACCAACCTGACATCTTTGAATGAAAATGAAGACCGGATCGCGATGGTGACGGACATGGTTTTTGCCGCAGATGGTTCGCTGGACACTTCGGATTGTTATCGGGCGCTGGTCCGCAACCAGGCGAAACTGGCTTACAAAAGCGTCGGGGCATGGCTCGCCGGGACGGGTCCGATACCGCCGCGCATTCCAAAAGTCCCCGGGCTGGATGCCAACCTGCGTCTTCAGGACAGCGTCGCCCAAAAACTCGCGGGCTTGCGCCAACATCACGGCGCGTTGAGCCTGGAGACCGTTGAACCCAATGCCGTCTTCGATGGCGATAACCTTTCCGGTCTCGATCGGGACACCCGGAACCGCGCGACGCAATTGATCGAGGACTTCATGATCGCGGCGAACGGCGTGACGGCGCTCTATCTCGCAAAAAAGAAATTTCCTTCACTGCGCCGGGTTTTGAAGTCTCCTGAACGCTGGAATCGCATCGTGGAACTTGCGGCTGCCCATGGTGAGAAACTTCCAGCCGAACCGGACTCCGTCGCCCTGGAAGCGTTCCTCGAGCGTCGTCGCACCGCCGCTCCGGATAAATTCACCGACGTTTCCCTGGCCGTCGTCAAGTTGATCGGCAAAGGCGAATATGCGCTCGACCTACCCGGGGGCGAACCACCCGGGCATTTCGCGCTATCGGTGCGCGACTATACCCATTCCACCGCGCCCAACCGGCGCTTCCCCGACCTCATCACCCAGCGGCTCATGAAAGCGGCACTGGGCGGAACACCAATTCCCTACACCATCCCGGAACTGACCGAACTCGCGAAACATTGCACCGAACAGGAGGACGCCGCCAACAAGGTTGAGCGGCAGCTGCGCAAATCGGCAGCGGCGCTCCTCTTGTCCAGGCGGATTGGCGAATCGTTTGAAGCCATCGTTACCGGTGCGTCTGATAAAGGCACCTGGGTGCGGCTTAGCCAGCTACTGGTTGAAGGCCGGCTGGCGAGCGGGTTTAAAGGGTTGGATGTCGGCGACCGGGTCCGCGTCAAACTGGTCCGCACCGACGTGGACCGCGGCTTTATCGATTTTGCGCGCGATTGAAACCCGGGCATCACTCTTACTCAAAATGTGAAATGAAAACGAATACTCTTACGCCGGAATTGCTTGACCGGATGGACGCCTATTGGCGCGCGGCGAACTATCTTTCGGTCGGGCAGATTTATCTCTACGACAATCCTCTGTTGAAGCGCCCCCTCGCGCTGACGGATGTGAAGCACATGCTGCTGGGGCATTGGGGCACCACGCCCGGGCAGAATTTCATCTACGTGCACTTGAACCGGGTCATCAAAAAATTTGACCTCGATATGATCTACGTTTCCGGCCCCGGCCACGGCGGTCCGGCGGTGGTGGCCAACACCTATCTCGAAGGCACCTACAGTGAGATTTATCCCAACATCAGCCAGGATGAGACCGGCCTGCGGAAACTTTTCATCCAGTTTTCCTTCCCCGGTGGCATTCCCAGCCATGCCTCGCCGGAGACGCCTGGCTCCATCCATGAAGGTGGCGAGCTGGGATATTCGCTCAGCCATTCTTTTGGTGCGGTCTTTGATAATCCGAATCTGGTCGTCGCCTGCGTGGTCGGTGATGGCGAGGCCGAGACCGGACCGCTCGCGACCGCCTGGCATTCCAACAAATTTCTCAATCCCGCCACCGACGGCGCGGTGCTGCCTATCCTGCATCTCAACGGGTACAAGATCTCCAACCCTACGCTCCTCGCGCGCATCACCCGTGAGGAATTGGAACAATTGCTCCGTGGTTATGGCTGGACGCCTTATTTCGTCGAGGGCCACGAACCGGCGCTCATGCACGAGGCCATGTCGGCGGCGCTCGACACGGCGGTGGAACAGATAAAGAAAATCCAGCAAGACGCCCGCGTTCACGGCAACCTCACGCGGCCGCGCTGGCCGATGATCGTGCTCAATTCACCCAAGGGCTGGACCGGGCCAAAAGTGGTGGACGGCCTGCCGGTGGAAGGCACTTTCCGTTCGCATCAGGTGCCGCTCTCAGACCCAGCCTCTCATCCGGAACATCTCAAGTTGTTGGAAGACTGGCTCAAGAGTTATCGGCCGGAGGAACTCTTCGACGAACGCGGGCAGTTGAAACCGGCACTGGCTGAACTCGCGCCGAAAGGCCCGCGGCGTATGGGAGCCAATCCCCACGCCAACGGCGGCATTCTTCTCCGTGACCTGCGCATGCCGGATTTCCAGGATTACGGGGTGGATGTGCCTGCCCCGGGCGTGCGCGGCATCGGTGATACGCACGTGCTCGGGCGTTTCCTGCGCGATGTCGTGAAGCTGAACGACGAGCAAAAGAATTTCCGCATCTTTGGTCCGGACGAGACACTATCCAACGGACTGGAGGCTGTCTTTGAAACGACCAAACGCCAATGGGAGGCTGCCACGGTTTCGAACGACGAATTCCTCGCGCCGACCGGTCGCGTGATGGAAATATTGAGTGAACATCAATGCGAGGGCTGGCTCGAGGGTTACTTGCTCACCGGTCGGCACGGGCTTTTCAACTGCTACGAAGCGTTCATTCACATCGTTGATTCGATGTTCAACCAGCACGCCAAATGGCTGAAGGTGACTTCGAAGCTGCCGTGGCGGCGGCCCATTTCATCGCTGAACTACCTGCTCGCGTCGCATGTCTGGCGCCAGGACCATAACGGTTTCACCCATCAGGACCCCGGATTTCTCGACCACGTCGTGAATAAAAAGGCCGAGGTCGTACGGGTCTATCTGCCGCCGGATGCGAATTGTCTGCTCTCCGTCATGGATCACTGCCTTCGCAGCCGCCACTATGTCAATGTCGTCATCGCGGGCAAACATCCGGCCCCGCAATGGCTCACCATGGACGCCGCCCTCAAGCATTGCACCGAAGGCATCGGCATCTGGCAGTGGGCGAGCAATGACCAGGATGCCGCGCCCGATGTCGTCATGGCCTGTTGCGGCGATGTGCCCACGCTGGAAACACTGGCCGCCGTTTCCATTCTGCGCGAACACCTGCCCGACCTGAAGATCCGGGTCGTCAACGTGGTTGACCTCATGAGGCTGCAACCACACACGGAACATCCGCACGGGTTACGCGACCGGGATTTCGACGAACTCTTCACGAAGGACAAGCCCATCATCTTCGCTTTTCATGCCTATCCATGGTTGATCCACCGGCTGACCTACCGCCGCACCAACCACCGGAACCTTCATGTGCGCGGATACAAGGAAGAGGGTACTATCACCACGCCCTTCGATATGACGGTGTTGAACGACCTGGACCGGTTCCACCTCGTGATGGACGCCATTGATCGCCTGCCGCAGACCGGTGACAAGGGGATTTACCTGAAGCAACAACTCAGGGACAAGCTCATCGAGCACAAGCAATACATCGATAAGAACGGCCAGGACCTGCCGGAGATCCGGAATTGGAAATGGAACAATGCCAAAATTTAAGACTTCAAAAATATGAGAATCATGGTGATCGATGTTGGCGGCACGCATGTGAAAGTTCTTGCCACGGGGCACAAACAGAAGGTCGAGTTTCCGTCCGGCCCAAAGATGACGCCCGCCCGGATGGTGACTGCTGTACGGGCCGCCACGGCCGGTTGGAAATATGATGCCGTTTCCATCGGCTATCCCGGAGCCGTGGTCCATGGCCGTCCCATCATTGAGCCCAGCCACTTGGGGGCCGGCTGGGTTGGCTTTAACTTTAGAAAGGCATTCCACCGGCCGGTGAAAATCATCAATGATGCGGCGATGCAGGCGTTGGGCAGTTATCAAGGTGGCCGGATGCTTTTCCTCGGTCTGGGTACGGGGCTCGGCTCGGCCTTGATAGTGGATAATGTGCTGGAACCGATGGAACTGGCCCACCTGCCTTATAAAAAAGGCCGGAGCTATGAAGATTATGTGGGATTGGCCGGCCTGGAGCGGCTGGGAAAAAAGAAATGGCGCCATGAAGTGGACAAAGTCGTCCGGCAACTCAAGGGCGCGGTGCAGGCTGACTATGTTGTATTGGGAGGCGGCAACGCCAGGCTGCTCAAGAAGCTGCCGCCCGACGCGCGCCTGGGGGACAATGCCAACGCGTTCCGGGGTGGTTATCGCCTTTGGGCCCAACGCTATAACGGTTCTGCTCACAAGCGATTTGTTCATTGAGCCATGCCGCGACCGGCAAAATGCGGAGAGCAGGGGGTGGGACAAAGGCTGTCCAAGGCTGAAAATATTCCCAACTTTATTTATTGGCGGTGATGTGCGTCGGCGTAGATTGGTTGACGCGCATGAACCGCAGCCATCGCATCCTGCACGTGGACGGAGACAGCTTTTTCGCCAGTTGCGAAATCGCGTTGAATCCCGAATTGCAGGAACGTCCGGTCTGGGTGGGTGGCGGTCGGCGCGGGGACGGCATCGTGATCGCGGCTAACCGGAACGCGAAAAAATTTGGCGTCAAGACGGGCATGGCGTGTTTTGAGGCCAAACGGAACTGTCCCACCGGCGTTTTGTGCCGGCCGCACTACGACGAATACCGGCGATTGTCGCAGGAGATGTTTCGCATCCTCGAGGAATATTCCCCCACGCTGGTGCCTATCTCCATTGATGAAGGTTTCCTGGACCTGACGACGATGGGCGCGCATGTGTGGCGGAACACGACACCGGCGGATTACATCAAGCAGATCGGCGAACGCATCCGCAAGCAGATCGGTTTGCCGGTGTCCGGCGGACTGGCGAGTTCCTCGCGGCTGGCCAAACTGGCGACGGACGCGGCGAAGCCGGGTTTCATCGAGATTCCTGCCGGGGCGGAAAAAGAATTTCTGAAGGACCGCCCGGTGCGCGAGTTGTCTGGCATCGCGAAAAATCGTGAGCGGGCACTGTCGGCTTTGGGAGCGCGAACGTTTGGCGACGTGGCTGGGCTGCCCTCCATGTTGCTGAAACAAAAATTCGGCATTTGGGGACAGCAGTTGTGGCTTTTTGCCAATGGCCGATGGAGTGAACCGCTCCTGCTGGAAGTCAAAGACCGCGCGAGTATTTCCAGCAACACCACGTTGCCGTATGACGAGCCGGATTACGACGCGGCACTGACGTTCACCTTGAGCGAAGCCACGCGGCTGGTGGGACAATTGCGGCGCGAACAATTGCAACCGCGCGAAGTCAGTTTGACCATTCGCTTCAATGATTTCAGCGAAATGGGCAACAGCCATCGTTTTACACATCCACAATTTCAAAATTCCGTCATCAATACCGTGCTGGAGGAGATGTTCCGCGACGTGATGGGCAGCGCTTATAAACCGGTGCGGCAGATCCGCATCGGTTTTTGGAACCTGTCGCGGCTGGATACGCAACCGACGCTCTGGGGCACGACGGACGCGGAACGCTGGGGCGCGCTGGATGAAGCGACGCACAAGTTGAACACGGCCTTTGCGCAGGCGGAAAAACCGGCGTTGATGACGGGCGCGCAACTGGCGTTGCGAAGCATTGACGATGCGCATAAGAAGTCGAAGGCAAAATGCCCATTTGTGCCGCAGCGCGAGATGGTGAAAAAACTTTGGGGAACGGACGCCGACCCGCTGGCGCACAAGGGCGAATGGGAAAAACGCCTGGGTCAACTGAGCAAGCAGCATCAGCATACGCATTGAACACGGCGATAACGTTCAGTGCACATTGCATGAATGTGTTGCAATTAACGGGAATGGAAAATTCCGCAGATACTTCGTTTATTCAGCTTTTCAGGGTTTTCTCAATATAAACGCCATTTTGAGCGGACGTTTATAATTTTTTGAGGTTGGCGCGATTCTTTCATGTAAAGAGGCATCAGCGTGCTTGGTTCAAGGCGAGTTCGCTGAATTTAAAACCAAGGGAAAATGAAAGGAACGATATGACACCTATGTTTGCAGCCGCCGGTTACGCATTTATTTATCTTCTTCTGGGAGGAGGCTTCGGCGGGGCGTTCCTCATTTTTATCATCGCCAAAATGCTCGGCAAATGAACGGCCGATCCAATTTTTAGTAAAAAACCAAAACCAAATACACATATGAAAATACAAAAACCACTCAGATTCTCGGATTAGTCCTTTGTCTAGGGGCTTTTCCTTTGATCGCATTGACCAGCGGTTGTGCGGGTGATCGTTATCACCAAAGCACTGGCGAGGCGATTGATGACAAAGGCATCACGATGCGGGTGAAAAGTGCGTTGTCCAATGACGCCGAATATAAATACGAAAATGTCGATGTGGCCACCTTCAAAGGCACCGTCCAATTGAGCGGTTGGGTGGAGACGCACAGCCAGAAGAGCCGCGCGGCCAGCCTCGCCAAGGATGTTGAAGGGGTTAAGGATGTGGAAAACAACATCACGGTGAAGTGACCAAACGGGGAGCCGGGCAATTGCCCGGCTCCCCAATCAACTTCTAAAAATTTATGTCACTTATATCTCTTATCATAACGTTGGTTGTTATCGGTGTGTTGTTGTGGCTGGTGAACAATTACATCCCGATGGACGGCAAGATTAAAAAGATCCTGAATGTCGTGGTGGTGATCTGCGTGGTGGTGTGGTTGTTGTATGCTTTCGGCATTCTCAATCACGGCAACGACATTCGTGTGCCGCAGGTGCATACGCAGGCGGTTGGCGGATGGAATGCCTGACATTCGGTCTTTCGAGTGGCTAGATCATCCGGCTACTTGGCAGAATCGGGCGGGGGTTCGTTGAGGATAGCCCAGAACATGCCGAGTTGCCGGATGGCGTCGGAGAATTGGTCGAAGCCAACGGGCTTGACGACGAATGCATTGACGCCGGAGCGGTAACTCCGGATGAGGTCGGCTTCCTCGCGCGACGAAGTCAGCATCACTACAGGAATTACTTGTAACCGGTCATCGCCCTTCATCTGGCGCAGGACTTCCAGGCCATCCACTTTGGGCATTTTCAGATCCAGGAACACGACGACGGGGTCGCCAGGCGGGCGATTGGCGAAGGTGCCGCGCCGGAAGAGGAAATCCAACGCTTCGCCGCCATGCCGGGCGACGATGACTTCATTGGCGATATGGTTTTGTTTTAAAGCGACGAGCGTAAGCTCAACATCATGAAGCGTGTCTTCAACCAATAGTATGGGTCTTAGTGTGGTCATGTTTGTTCCTTTCAATTTGACGGCAGGGTAAAATAAAACGTGGCGCCGGCATCCACTTTGCCTTCGCCCCAGACGCGTCCGCCGTGGCGCATGATGATGCGCTGGACGTTGGCCAAACCGATGCCCGTGCCTTCAAATTCCTCGGCCATGTGCAGGCGCTGAAATACGCCGAAGAGTTTGCCGGCGTACTGCATATCGAAACCCGCGCCGTTGTCCTGCACGGAGAATTCCCATTCGCCTTGTTCATTCTTCCGGCTGGCGATCTTGATGATGGCGTGTTCGCGTTGGCGGCTGTACTTGACGGCGTTGGAGAGCAGATTGACCCAGACCTGTTTCAGCATGGCGCGATCGGCGGTCACCTCCGGCAACGGCGGAATGTCCCAGGTGATATTCCGTCCCTTCAGGTCGCCCTCCATCTCCCGCAACACATCGGCGATGAGTGCGTTTGTGTTGACCTTCGTGCGGCTCATCTCGGCGCGGCCCATGCGGGAAAAAACGAGCAGGTCATCGATCAGCGCGCCCATTTTGCCGGCCGAGTCGGAAATGATGTTGAGGTAGCGCTGGCTGGTTTCATCGAAGGAATCGGGCGGGCTCTGCCGGAGCAGGTCGGCAAATCCGGCGATATGCCGCAAGGGTGCGCGCAAGTCATGGGAGACCGAATAAGAAAACGCCTCAAGCTCTTTGTTGACGGCTTCCAGTTGGGAGGTTCGTTCCTGCACCCTTTGTTCCAAAGTGGTGTTCAGTTTTTGGATCTCCGCGATCATCTGGTTGAAGGTCTCGGTCAATGCGCCGAGTTCATCATTGGTCATTTTTTTTGCGCGGACGGAAAAATCACGTTTCCCGGAAACGGCCCGGGCGGTTTCTGCAAGGGCCAGAATCGGAGCAGAAATCTGTTTTTGCAGCACTTTGGAGACCCAATAGGTCATGAGCAACACGATGGCCATGACGGTGATCGCGATGCAGATGGAACCCCACAGCCAATCGCGCATGGTGGCGCTGGCATCCAGCTTGAGGTAAAGGGTGCCGAGGCGCTTGTCGCCTTGTTGGACCGGCTGAAAACCGGAGAGGGTTAGATGTTGAAAATGGTAACCGGCGCGGTCGGACACGGGCGGAAAAATATTGTCCGGTGAGCCCTTTGGGTATTTGGCAAATAAACGGCCATTTTTGTCGTAGAGGGCGGCGGCGACGATGTGCGGTTCCACCCGCAGGGCGGAGAGCGTTTCCTGGGCATCATCCGGATTATCAAACGCCAGGGAGGCGGTGCTGTTGACCGCCAGAATCTCTCCGAGCGAGGAGGTCTGCCGCACCATGCCTTGGCGAAATGTGAGATATTCGTAAGTGAAGAAGGCCGCCCGCATCATGAACATTACGATGACGCTGGTCAGCAACATGATGATGATCAGTTTTCGCCGGATGGGAATGTTGCGCAGGGGCATGATTATTCCTTTTGAGTCCCGACGATTTCAGCGAGCTTGAGCAATCTGGAGCTCATGTTCAGATTCGCCGCTTTGGCGGCATCCACATTGATGCGAAGGCGGATCTTATTTTTTTCCGTGAGGAAACGGATGATGCCGCCGTCCTGCGCAAAGCCTTCGGTCTCGCCCACGGTGAGAATGCAGTGCCCCTTCAAACCGGTGAAAATGTCGTTTAGCCGTCTGGATTCCGACTGGCTGATGAACAGGATATGGCAGTCTTTGAGCTCTTCGCCCGGTTGAAAATGTTTCACCACCAGTGGATGGCCGTTCACTTTTTCACCGCGCACAATGTCGTTCAAGGAATCGCCGAAGGGATCGTTTCCCATCACGCCGATCGTCAGGGGCGAATCCGCACTGGCAAAGGAGTTGGTGGGCCAATCCACAAATTGGGTGAAGTTGTAGAGGAACGCAGCCTTGATCTGGTATTCCTTGGTGCCGGCCGGTTGCGCGCGGGCCGCTGGGAGGCCGATCATCAGCAGGCCGGCCAGCACGCAAAGCCTGAGGCGGGACATCAGGCCTGGTCTTTGGCGGGAATGGATGAACGCGCTGTTCATGTGACCCTTCACCAGGTAAATGTCACTTTCCCATAGACACTGCGTTGGATCTCTTCCCGGGGATTGGGGCTCGAGATGACGTATTCCAGATGCTGGTCGTGCAGAAGATTTTGGCCGACGAGGGAAATTTCCCAATGGCTGGTCGGATGCCAGCTCAAGCGGGCGTCCAGTTCGAAATAGTCCGGCACAGTGTTCGGTACGCCGCTGTTGTTGAAGATAAATGAATCCACCCAGCGCAGTGAAGTGTCGAATTCCACGTTGTGCGGCAGGTCCATGGAAGAGCGGATGGTGAAATGATTTTCCGGGTCGGCGGTTTCGTTGAGAGCGTTGTTGAAATCCGTCTTGCCCGGTTTCACGCGGATATTCTCCTGGAGAAAATCATAACCGGCATGCAACCGCCACCAATCCAGCAATTGATAATTGAGGCTCAATTCAAATCCATACGTGTCGCCTTCAAGGTTATTCTTAAAGACCAAAGGAAGGCCCAACGTAGCCGGCGGAGGGCTGAAACTGGTGCTGCGGATGTTGTCGTAGGTGTTGTAAAAGGCGGAGATGGAGCCGGAGACTTTCGGGCCGAGCTGGGCGCGGTACCCGAGTTCGTAGGCGATGACGGTTTCGGATTCAAAATTCTTGCCGCCGATCAAAAGATTATCGACGGAAGGTGAAAGTGCCGGCGTGGGCAGCGCACTGTCCCGGTCGATGCGCGAAGGGTCGCGGACCGCGCGCGAAACGGCGGCCCAGATGGTTTGATGCTCGGTCGGCGTCCAGGCGAGCCGCACGCTGGGTTCGAATTCAAAGCCGGTATAATCGTTGTGCTCGATCTTCGTCCCCACGGTGAGGGACAGTTTTTTCACCAGCATGATCTCGTCCTGGGCAAATCCGCTGAACAGATTGTGATCGAGGGTGGTGGGGAAAAAGGCGAGGGCAGGGGCGTTTTGGACGACGTCGTGCGTGAAACGATAGCCCAATCCCCAGGTGAACTGATTGCGCTCGCCCACCGAGATATGATGCTGAAAATCGAAATCATACGTATCGAGGTCATCGATCAGGACGCCGGCAGGCGCAAAGGCGTTCGCCGGGATGGGGTCACGCAAATGCGTGCGGTCATAATACATTTGCACGCTCATGTCGGAGGTATCTGAAAATATGTGCGACCAGCGCCCGAGAATATTGTTGCCGTTTTCTTTGGCGGTGCGCCCGGTGGACAGATCCTCAGTCCCGCCGTAGGCATCGCCCTGCAACGTGAGCGCATCCTGTGCGGATGCGTCGGCATCGATGCGGAACCCACCCTGGCCCATGCGCCACGCATCCGCCGCATCTTTTCCATTGGGAAACGCCGCATTGTCACGGTCAAAATATTTGCCGTAGATCCGGAAGAACACATTGGTGGTGATGGTGCCGCCGTACCGGAATGCGGCAAAGTCCTCCAATTCCGTCCCGCCACCTGCCTCTGCATAGATTCCCTGCGTATCCTTCGCGCTTTTGGTGATGACATTGATGACGCCATTGACCGCATTCGCGCCCCACAGTGTGCCGCCGGGTCCGCTGATGACCTCAATGCGATCAATGTCCGCCAGCAGATAATCCTGCACGTCCCAGAACACGCCGGAGAACAGCGGCGTATAAACACTGCGCCCATCGATCATCACCAGAAGTTTGTTGGCCGAGTCCGTGTTGAACCCGCGCGCGCTGATCGCCCACGCATGCGAACCTTTTTGCGCCACGTCCAGATTGTCCGCCAGCCGCAATGCTTCAGGGATGCTCGACGCGCCCGAACGGCGGATATCATCACCCGTGATCACATCGATCGCCGCCGCCGCCTGGCCGTAAGGTTCGGGACGCTTGGAAACGGAAGTGACATCGAGGTCCATCAACTCCTCCATGCTCAACTTTTTCAAGACCACCGGGGAAAGCACTTCATTGGTATCAGCGAACGCCAAACGACCGGCCATCATCACTGTGCAAATGATGACTGCCAGAGTCCAACTGCCTTGCGAACAGAAACGATTCACACAACTCGTCTGATGTTGCAGATAGGTGCGCTCATTAGTTCAGCGATTATCACCTTCCAGGCCACCCTTATTAATCATTGCGCCAGCGCACGAGGATGGTTTTTTGCTCCTTGTTGACGGAAATTTTCAGAAAGATGACAGTCTAACTATTTCCGGGTCAACGAATTTCGGCAAAAAATTCCCATGGGAAATGTAATTTAAAATATGCCCTGCATCCCAATTTTCTCACCGCTGAGCTTCGACTAACTCCTTTCTCAACCCTTACGTCCGAATTTATTCACTCGCTACAAATATTTTTGATCAACCCGCTTTTTTATTTTCGTTAAATGCTTTTTCACGAATGAATTCATCGAAAAAGGATTTTTTGCCACGATTAACTGCGAGTGAACACGATTAAATACGATTCGGGAGGCCTGGGATTTGGATGTTTATTTCGTTCGTCACGCAAACGCCACAATTTCATCAAAAAAACATAAAAAACCGTGTTAAAACCACGCAACCCAGGTCCTATTTTTTATTAACATTATTGACCAAAAATGTGCGTCGAATTCTTCACAAAATAAGTTATTCCCCGATGGGAATAACTTTTGGAAAATCAACAGCAGCGCACCAAACCCGCTAAAATATTGAGCGAATAACGTTTGCGTAACTTTTTTCCAAAATTTTCTTGAAAGCCACAACAGGTAGTGCAAGATGGGTCTCGTTCCCCCACTAATTGGGGAAAATTAATTGTAGAAAACGCTTAGCTTCCGAGGGTATTAGCAAAAAAAGAGTCGTTTTTAAGGGAATTTCTTTCCTCGGAACAGGCGGCGAACAAACTTAAAACAGTCACGAAAGGCTTAAAATGATCGACGCACGCGAAGAGGTCCAGGCTCCATCGTCCCAACGTGTCCGCCGCAGGCCGGCGACCATGTCTGCGGACCGTAACCAAAAAGACGCCGTTTCCGGCAAAAAATCGCTCAAAATCGGGCGCGTTTTCAGTGATGCCCGGGTGAAACCCTTTGACCAGATCGAATGGGACCGCCGCAACACCGAGATCACCGATGACGCCGGCAAGGTCATCTTCAAACAGGACAATGTCGAAGTGCCCAAGTCATGGTCTCAACTCGCCACCAAGGTTGTCGTCTCCAAATATTTTTACGGTGAACAGAATACCTCCGAGCGCGAAACCTCCGTCCGCCAGTTGATCCATCGCATCTGCCGCACCATCGCCGATTGGGGTATCAAGGACGGTTATTTCAGCAAGGCCGACGGCGAAATCTTTTTCGACGAACTGACCTGGCTCTGCGTCAACCAACACGGCGCGTTCAATTCGCCGGTCTGGTTCAACGTCGGCCTCTATCATGAATACGGCATCGGCAAAAATTCCGACAAAGGCAACTGGTTCACCGACCGCCAGACCGCCGTGGCCGAACGCGCCCGCACCCAATACGAATTTCCGCAGTGCAGCGCCTGCTTCATCCAATCCGTACAGGACAATATGGAAAGCATCATGGCGCTCGCCGGGGCGGAAGCCATGCTTTTCAAATTCGGTTCCGGCACGGGCACCGATCTGACGCCGTTGCGTTCCAGCCGCGAGAAATTGAGCGGTGGCGGACGTCCCAGCGGCCCGTTGTCGTTCCTCAAAGTGTATGACCAGGTCGCGAACGTCGTGAAATCCGGCGGCAAGACCCGTCGCGCCGCCAAGATGAACACGCTCCGCGACTGGCACGGCGACATCGAGGAATTCATCGACGCCAAGCAGAAGGAAGAGAAGAAGGCCTGGGCACTCATCGAGCAGGGTTACGATGGTTCCTACAACGGCGATGCCTACGGCAGCGTCATGTATCAGAACGAGAATCTTTCCGTCCGCGTGAGCGATGAGTTCATGCAGGCGGCCCAGGATGGCAAAGAATGGTGGACGCGCTCCATCACCAGTGGCAAACCGCTCCAGAAAAAAGACGCGAGCAAGTTGCTGGATAAGATCGCCGAAGGCACCTGGATCTGCGGCGACCCCGGCATGCAATACGACGGCGCCATCCAGAAATGGCACACCGCCAAAGGCACCGAGCCCATCCATTCCACCAATCCGTGCAGCGAGTACGTTTTCCTCAACAACACGGCTTGCAATCTCGCCTCCTTGAACCTCATGAAGTTCAAACGCGAGGACGGCACGTTCGATACCGACCGTTACAAAGCCGCCGTGCGCATCTATATCACCGCGCAGGAGATTTTGGTGGATAACGCCAGCTATCCCACGAAGGACATCGCGGAAAACTCCCACATCTTCCGCACGCTCGGCCTCGGTTTTGCCAATCTCGGCTCGCTCGTCATGAGCTATGGCTTCGCCTATGACTCCGATGAAGGCCGTGCGTTGGCGGGTGCGCTCACAGCCATCATGACCGGTCACGCTTACGAACAAAGCGCGGAGATCGCCCGCACCATGGGCGCGTTCAAAGGTTATCGCGATTCACGTTGCGCCGGTGTTGCCAAACCCATCGCCAAGGACAACGTGGATTCCATGCTCGGCGTCATCAAACAACATCGCAATGCCGTCGAAGCCATCCAGCCCAGCGCCGAATTCAATTATCTCAAGGAAGAAGCCCGCGCCTGTTGGAATCGCGCGCTCGCCAAAGGCCAGGAACACGGCTATCGCAACGCGCAGGTCACCGTCCTCGCCCCCACCGGCACCATCGCGTTCCTCATGGATTGCGATACCACCGGCGTGGAGCCCGATATCGCGCTCGTGAAATACAAATTACTCGCGGGTGGCGGCATGTTGAAGATCGTCAATCGCACCGTGCCGGAGGCCTTGCAACGCCTCGGCTACAGCGCCAAAGAGGTTGAGGCCATCATCGCCCACATCGAGAAACACGATACCATCGAAGACGTCGAAGAAAACGGCGCCACGATCTCCAGCGGCCTCAAGGCCGGGCATCTCAGCGTGTTCGATTGCGCGTTCAAGGCTTACAAAGGCAAGCGCAGCATCGGTTACATGGCGCATCTCAAGATGATGGCCGCCGCGCAGCCGTTCATCAGCGGCGCCATCTCCAAGACCGTCAACATGCCCAGCGAATGCACCGTCGCCGACATCCGCCACACCTACACGGAAGCCTGGCGCATGGGCCTCAAGTGTGTTGCGATTTATCGCGATGGCTCCAAACGTTCCCAGCCGCTCAACACCAAGAAGACCAACGAAGGCGGCGACAAGACCGCCGTCGCGGCCGCGGATACGGCGCTGCTCCAAACACGCATCAAACAACTCGAAGCCGAAGTCGGTTTGTTGCGCGAAGAGGCCGGCAAGCCGTTGCGCCGCCGGTTGCCCGATACCCGTACCGCCGTCACCCACAAGTTTGATATCGCCGGCCACGAGGGTTATCTCACCGTCGGTCTGTTTGATGACGGCCATCCGGGCGAATTGTTCATCACCATGGCCAAGGAAGGTTCCACCATCGGCGGCCTCATGGACAGCATCGGCACCCTGACCAGCCTGGCCTGGCAGTACGGCGTGCCGCTGGAAGCCCTCGTGAAAAAGTTCGCGCACCAGCGCTTTGAGCCGAGTGGTTTCACCAAGAACGCGGATATCCGCAATGCGTCGTCCATCACCGATTACGTGTTCCGCTGGCTGGCCAACCAGTTCATCCCCGGCTACCGCGAAGCCACTGCGATCAATCGCAGCCAGCCCGAGCTGGCCATGCCCGGCCTGGTCGAGGAGATGAAAAAGAAGATCAACCGCCCCGTGCCGGAACTGCCCATCGCCGAGGACAATGATGTCCTCGAGGTGAAGTCGGACAATGGCCATGGCCACAGCCATACCCGCGCCACCCGCGCCGTGAAATCACTGAGCGATTCCGTCTCGCACTTTCAACTCGATGCGCCCACGTGTCCCGGCTGCGGCCACGTCGCCGTGCGCAACGGCGCGTGTTATAAGTGCCTCAACTGCGGCGAAAGCCTCGGTTGCTCGTAAGAGATTTGTCCCAGGAACGTGAGGGCCGGAGAATGAAAGTTCTTCGGCCTTTTTCTTTTAACTGATATGACAGCGTGGGGGAAGTGGATCAAATAGAGAGCCATGCGGGTTTATTTGTCTTGGTCCGCATGATTCACAGGAATGGTCCGGTTAGTTCTTCTGGGCGCGGGCAAGAGGTTGTGGCCAGACGATGTCCACGTTCTTTTTGGAATACCAGAATTCAGCCATGCCGAAGGGCAACCCTTCGCTGACCAGTGATTGCATCTCGCCGCCGTTATCCACGCAATCCAAACCCACCGAATATAAAACAAAATGTCCATTGTCGGTTAGATGATAGCGCAGGGGTTTGCCATCCATGAAATCCGCCGGCATTGTCCTTAGGAATTCAGGCACAAGTGAGTCGAGCGTTGCAGGGTACTTGCCATACCTGCCGCGATACCGTTCAAGGGCGATGGCAACGATAAGAATCCTCCGTCGCACTTCGGCTGGAGCGATGCGTACCAGCACTTCTTGGGCTGATTGCCGGTGAAAATTTATATTTTCCCCTGCGGGAGTATATTGGGACTGGAAAGCTGCATTGATAATTACACCTGGCATCGCGCTCATTTCTGCCCAAGTCGGAGAGGAAATGGCCCGACGCAACTGTGCCACCCGGTTCGTCATCTCCAGCAACAGTTTCTGCTCATCGATAAAAATGCCTTCCTTGCTGTAGCGCAAAAGTTTAAGCCCGTCTTTAAATTCGGAATAGCCTGAATGAAAATCTTCAGCGGTCATTTTTGCCACCTCCCAGAATGAATAGTAATGCCACAAAGGTTGCTCAGCCCAGGTTCGGCCATCTTCCAACGATTGAGCGCAATCAAACGCGGCTGTGTCCGGTACGGTGGTGAATAGATCCATAGATTCCCACTCGCGTTGCAGGAGCGCGAGCTGTGCATCCGTCCAATGGTCGTATTGCAACGCCTGCCAGGTCGTCGCGTAGGCGTAGGTTATGAAATGCGAGCGAAATAAGTGGAACGAAACGAGGCCGTTTGGCTCCCATGCCGTAGCTAGCCGCGTGGCCGAGAGCAAGTTGGTCCACGCGGCCTCAGGATGACCGTCATGCAATTCCAGTAATGCGCGCACATTGAGCGCCGAGCACAGATGGGAAAGCGATGAAATGTGGCTTATGAATGTTCCGGAACGAGAGCTGGCGTCCACTTCTAATCGGATCGGTTCATCCAGCATGGTTTCGCAGGCTGTATTAAGTGCATTGCCTTTTAGGACTAGAGGATCACGCACCTCATCCCAGGTAACCAGGCTGGAGGTTGTCTGTAACGATTCCCGCTGCCAGATAACCGGTGCAGCGCAATTGGTGGTCACCGGCATGAGGTTCAGTGATTCGATCACCCTGATCTCAAACGGGTTGGTATCGTAAGCCAGCAAAGCATTTTCGCGTGCCTGCGTTGGGGCATCAGTTGTGATATCAAAATCTGTGAGCTCAGTCTTGAAACCCTGCGCACGCAGGGCCTGGCGTATGCACGTGGCTTCTCGCTGCGTTTTTTTCGCCCGTGACCATAGAAATGCAGCGTAGGTTGCGATCAAAATCATTACAATCACAAGGCCGCATACGATGATAACTATGGCTTTTTTGAGAGCCTTCAGTAGACGATTTCGCGCGCTTGCCATTTACGTTTATAGACACCGCTCGTTCGGAATTTGTATGTTTTTTATACCAACCGTTTTTATCCGCGTCCATCCATCTGTGGTTGGATTCCCCACGCTTGTTTCGTTTCGCGCTCCTGTTTACTGTTCCCGTCATGAATGGCAATTTCACCAAGGAAGAACCCTGGCGCATTTTCCGCATCATGTCGGAAACGGATCCCGAGTTTTGACACAAGATGGATGTTACTATGCCGCTCCGATGGAGTTGGGGAGATTTTTGAATTTGGTTTGTGAGAAGAGATGTTCGGTGGCGTTCCCAAGGTCATCACAAACATTTGCCAAGATAACGGCGCTTTCTATTTCCGGCGGTCACAGACCGCCGTTACAGGGGCCAAGAGGCGGGGGAAATCATTTTTGAATCTTTTTCTATAAATATTTCAGCCCTATGGGCTTAGAGCATTTCCATCTGAGCTTTCAAGGCGACTTTGCCTAGTTATTTGCTAAGTCAAAATAATAATTGACAATATTTTACTTTTGTATCAGAATATCAACCAGAACTTGTCCTTTTGGATGGGTTCTGGGGTTGCCCGACCGTTTAAAGGCGGAACTCCAAACTGGGAAAGCAGCTCGTCAGTAGCCTCGCTCCACCGACAAAGGCCTGGGGACTGGAAAGTCCCCTGAACCCGCAGGTTGGAAAACCTGCGCTACGCCGTCCCGCAGTGCGGGACGGAACTCCAAACATAAAAGGACGTCGCAGCGCGAACGTCCCTACCCCGACTGTTCGGGAAAATCCAAATCTGAAAATTAAAAACCCAAAAATCTATTGAAAGGAAAATATTTATGACTCGAAACGGAAAGATAGCGCGGTTGCCCCGGTATGTCCGCGAAGAATTGAATGAACGCATCCGCAACGGCCAGTCGGCCAGGAAACTGGTCGAGTGGCTGATGGAGCAGG
>Ga0265338_10001632_pt1 | contig 35871 bp, 42 predicted proteins | sample 42126metaG_FD_193579 | JGI IMG/M metagenome (GOLD analysis project Ga0265338, IMG submission 193579) | Rhizosphere microbial communities from Carex aquatilis grown in University of Washington, Seatle, WA, United States - 4-21-26 metaG | ecosystem: Host-associated > Plants > Roots > Rhizosphere...
TGGATTTGCCTATTGAGAAAGAAACTGTCTATATCCAATCAGCAAGTGGCCAAGCACATCGGCCGACAACGCAACTTTCATTCCAACTTGCAGGAAGAAAATTCACATCAAAAGTTACCGTTGTTAACCGTTCTCATCTGAAATATCCTATGATTGTGGGAAGAATTGACCTAAAAGGATTTCTAATCCGTCCAGAGATAGATCATGAAGAAGATAACGAATTGGTTGATGAAATAGAAAATTAAATTTTTTTCAATTTTTTTGCTAATTTTTCCGTATCTTTCAATAACTTTTCAATTTCATCCAATCCCTTATTCCAAAATGCTACATCAGTGATATCAACGCCTAAACTGATAAAAATGTTTTTTGGAGAAGCAGAAAGTCCCGCTGAGAGAAATTCTTTTACTTTTGCAATAAACTGAGGATTCTCTTTTACGCTTTTTTGTAATGACTTTGAAATTAATAAACCACTGGCATACGAATAGACATAAAAAAATGTCCTGATATGAGACCAATAAATCCACCAATTTTCAGATCCTGGAGATTTCTCGACGGCCGGTCCCATATATGCAATCATATATTTTTGAAATATCTTCCCTATTTCCTGATAGGAAAGGTATCCTTTCTCTCGAAATGTTTTATGCAACTCTTGCTCAAATTGATAACAAGCAACTTGACGAAAAATCGTTGAAATATCAGAGTTTAATTTTGTCATCATAAGACCAAACTGAGTTTCTTCATCAGCAGTCTGAAGAATTTCCTGCAAAACAAAATCTTCCATGAATGTACTCGCACATTCTGCTGTAGAGACAGGTGTGCCAAAATTAAGAGAATTTTGCTTTTGCTTCATTAATTCATTATTTATTCCGTGTCCCATTTCATGAGCGAGAGTTAACGCGTCTTGTAATTTATCAGTATGGTTAAGAAGCACATAAGTCGGCTGAGATGGAAGCTCATGTACACAAAATGCTCCTCCTCTTTTGCCTTTTCTCGGATAGATATCAATTTGTCCATTAGCTAAAAATCTTTCTAAAACATCCGCGAATTCTTGATCAAGATTTTGAAAAACGTTATAGACAAAATCAGCTGATTTTTGAAAATCAAACTTTTTATCCTCAGAGATTAGTTCAATATTTCTTTCATGATACTTAAGTTTCTTCACTTTCAAAAGTTTTGCTTTTAATTTATAGAAACGTTGTGCTATATCATATCTTCTTGCAACAGTTTGCAAGAGAGTATCAACGACATCACTTTCCATGTCATCACCCAAATGTCGTGAAAAATCGGGGCGAGGCATTTTTCTTAATTCATCGTCTATTTTTTTATTCGCCATAATCGCATTCATTTCGGATTCAGCCACTTCTTTATATTTATCAAAAATATCATTGATATTTCTTGCAGCTTCATCTCTAACTTTTTTCTTTCTACTATTTGACAAACTTAATAGTCCTTCAAGATTTTTCTTTTCTTTTCCACCTGTTTCGGTCAGAGTCATCCTCTCTTCTTTTGATATAAACGATGAAACCATCTCTACCCATTTTTCATATGCTGGGTCAGATTTAAGAGTTAAAACTTTTTCTTCATTTTCACTGAGGACATAATCTGCTTCTCTAAATATTTTTTCTAGAAAATGTTTATATGGTTCAAGACCTTTATCTTCAAGAAATTCTTTTTGTTTCTTCTTATCAATTTTTGCTAGACGAAGTATAAAAAATTGTCTCTCATTTCCTAGTTTATTTCCAAAGTCCAAAATTTTTGCAAAATGAGCTTTTAAATTTGTATCGAGTTGATCTTGTGAGGTACGGAGCCAGAAATAATATCCTTCGTTGCCAGTTGTGCTATAAGAATAATTCAATTTTTCATACTCATCCAACGCAGTTTTTAAAACTTTCGCATCTGATAAATATAAATTATTTTTTGACCATTTCGCAATAAAGTCATTATTTGTTTTTTCAATCAACCCTCGCTGTTTTACAATTTTAGGATCAGTATCTGAGGCAAATAATGAGGATAAATCCCATGTAGATTGTTTGATAAACAACTTTTTATTTTTCATACATGATAAAATAACAAATAGATCTATAAAATGCAAGTGTTATAAAATAAATTTTTCTATCACATCTGCAACGCCGTCTTGCTCAACTGTTGGTGCGATATAATCAGCAATTGCTTTTAGCTCGTCAACCGCATTGCCCATAGCAACTTTTAACCCACACGCCATAAGAAGGGGAAAATCATTATATCCATCCCCCACTCCGATAATCTCATCCGTCTCAATGCCGAGTATTCTTGAGACTTCATAAATAGCATGCTGTTTAGAAGCTTCAATATTCATTATATGAAGCCATATTGTATTCTTCTTCCAACCAACCATTTTATGTACCGCGATATCTTCAAATATTTTTAATTCCTCAAAAATACTTTCCGCTTCTGAGATACTTAAATGAGGTAATGTAATAAGTGTTGGTTCAAAAGGGAATACTTCTCCACTATTCACCCAAAATTCTTGGTCAAGTCCATTATTAGTAACCAGTGAAGATAACTTCCTTTGGAAGAGGAATTGGAAAATTTCTTTAGTATCTTTTTTAGAAATTTTTTTCTCCCAAATAATTTTTTCTTTTTCAACATCAATAATAGATGTCCCTCCTGCCACAACAGCAAGATCTTTTAAATCCAATTCGTTAATAATATGTCTTGCATTCTGATAAGGTCTTCCTGTTACAACACTTACATTCACTTTTTTACTTACTTCTTTTATCGCCTCTTTTACTTTTTTTGAAGGCATGCCATCACTTTTGTTTGGTATTGTTGTCCCATCTAAATCAAGCATGAGTGCCTTGTATTTTTTACTCATAGTACCAAGATAACTATATAACTATCTAACTAGTGACCTCATTTATTAATAAATTAACTTCGTATAGTACTTTTTTTTAGGAAAAGTTGAATAATAGCAGTATATTGCGATAAAAATTATAACATAGTTCTGCTACTTGATGATAATTTTTAGAGTGCCAGATTATTAAAAAGTAAAGACGAATTAATATATTTAAAGTAATTTATTTAACTATAAACATTTTCCAAAAAATGTATAATTTCATCTGTAACAGCAATATTTTCCCTATCATTAGTATATCTTTGGATTGTCGCTTCTCTTTCAATTTCATCATAGTTTCCACTTTCATCTAATGTTGAATATCCCGTAAATAGTGCCTCTCTCACAAACCACGATAACTCGTCAGTGTTACCTTCAAAGGGTTGCTCAAATTTTGAATCCGTCATATTTCGAAATTTTATTTCTTCTTGTATTCTCATCGCTATTTCCCTGGGATTAAGACCGGTATCAATTAATCTCCTTCTCATTTCTTGTAGTAATGGATCTAAATAAACTCCCTCCACATATGCAGCTGTACGAAGTTGAGAAAGATGGTCTGCTAACGGGACAGTCGCATCTGTTAAATCTACTACTGTTACTCTATTGACGTATTCTCCCGTATTCTTTGATATACCCTCTGCCCCTTTAACGTAGCCTTTTCCATCAGTAATACAATGAGCTGCTGTAAGTAACGCTTTTTTTTCAATATCAGGATGTAATGGCTCAGTAGCTTCTGAGAATGTTTGTTGTACTTCCGAATAAAATTTTCTTTTTAATTGAAGTAATTTTTGGGATACATCAAGATATTCTGGCGATTGTTGTACAGTATCAGAATAATAGCTATCTCCACTTTGTTCCATCATTGCACTTAGTCTATCTGAAGACGCTCTAAATGCTTGTAATGCTGCGTCATTTGTCACGTCTGGTAAGATTATTCGTGCGATTTCTGCAACATTATCCGGTTCTTCGATAAAATCTCCACCGTGGTACGTTTCTAGAAATGGTCCAATAAAAAAGCGTGGCAAACCATTTTCAGCCCATACGCTAAGATGTTCAGGCAGGGGTCTGGCTAACCGTAAAATTTCATCCAGTGTTTTTGCAGATCTAATAGCAGGTTCCTTTCTGACGATATCTATACCTAATAATTCTTCTAACTTGCTGTAAATAAATTGAATTTTAATATCATCCATTGGTCTTGCAAGTTCCTCAGCTTCTCTTTCATAATCAGCCACTTCACCCTTTCTTGGATAAAAATCAAGCACTTGGTCGTCATCGCGGATTTCAGATAAACGGTATAAACTAGTTTCAATCATTCTTGCTTTTGCATCATCGTCGAACTGACTTTGTCCTATCGCTGAAGTATCTTCTTTTGTCAGTTGACTAATAGATTTACCTAAAATACCCAAGGCATCCGTTTGCAGAGCTCTTTGTACCAGAATATATTCATTTGCAGCTTGCCCTACATGTGCTGATGAATTACGATATTGTCTCCATGTGCTTATCTCTAAATATTGATCTTCTAATTCCTTTTCGCTTACAGCTGCAGCGATCTCTGCTGCTTTACTATGTAAATCATGTCCTGTCCTGATATTATCTAACTTATGTCTTTGACAAAAAACCAAGAGCCTTAACCGATCTCTATTAAGTGAAACCATCTTAGATGTTTCATCAGTAACATAATCGGGTGATTTAGAATCATAGAATCCTACAGCTCTAAGACGATAACGAAGTAGAAAATCAAGTTGGGGTGAGGTTATTCTTCTTTCATCTTCAGAAGATGGATCCCTTTGGCCTTCCTTATGAGCGCCATTATCTTTATCTAAATCATCTGGCATAGCTTAAATATAATTATTTACTATTGATAATGCAATATTATTTATCCAATTGGCTTTACCTTATCCTGAAGATATCTCGCAACAAGCATATTAAATTTTGTCAGTTATTTATAATACCTCTATCCCAAACTTTTTCAATTCTTTTGCTAGTAAATAAACTGATAATCCAACTCCTCCGAAAAAATCTCCTTCAACTTTCTCAACAAAAATTGCAGCTAACTCATGAATGGCGTACCCTCCTGCTTTATCAAATGGTTTTTCTCTTTCGATATAACTCGTTATCTCTTCTTGTGAGATTTTCCGAAACCAAATTTTTGTTTCAGTAGATTTAGTCACTCTTTTTTTTGTTTCCGTGTCATATATGGTAAATCCTGTCAGGATCGAATGAGCTATCCCGCTTAACATTTTAAGCATCATTTGTGCTTCTTTTGCATCTTTGGGCTTGCCATATACTTTTCCATCCAATTCCACCATTGTATCGGCAGCAAGAATGATTGCATTGTTAAACTTTGCAGCAATTGCAAAAGCTTTTTGTTTAGATAATGATTCAACCTGTTCACGAGGACTCAATCTAGAATCTAAAATTTCATCGATATTACTCGGATGAATTTCAAAATTTAATCCAATCTGTTCAAGTAGTTGTTTTCTTCGTGGTGAAGATGATGCAAGGATTAATTTTTTCATAGGTTGTTAAACTAGATTATAGCATGCAAATTCTAGTATAATCGAAGCATATGCAGATAGTTAATGAAGGCCTGCTCACAAATTATGAAGTTAAAGGTTCTGCTAACAAAGAAGTGATCCTGATCCTCCATGGCTGGAAGAATTCACTAAATCAATGGCTTCCTACAGCTAATGAACTTTCGAGTAAATATAAAGTAATTTTACTTGATCTACCAGGTTTTGGATTAACATCTATACCTGAAAAAGCATATTCTATCTACGATTATGCAACCTTTGTAGAAAATTTTTTGGATAAACTTGATATCAAAAAAGTAATATTTATTGGCCACTCGTTTGGGGGAAGAATTGGCATAATTATGAGTACAAAAACAGACAAAATTAAAAATTTAATTCTTGTCGATGCAGCAGGAGTTGAAAAAAGAACATTATACGCCCAAATAAAGATAACATTTTTTAAATCGGCTAAAATACTATTGCCTAGATCTTTAGCTGAGAAATTACGCACAAAAATTGGTTCTCCAGACTATAAATCTGCAGGAGCAATGAGAAATATTTTTCTTAAAGTTATTAACGAAGATCTCACTTATTTGCTTCCTAAAATACATATTTCTACACTTATCATTTGGGGCGATAAAGATATCGAAGTTCCTGAGTGGAAAACAAGAAAAATGAAAGAATTAATAAAAAATTCAAAATTACGCATTGTCTGGGGTTCAGGACATAGTCCACAGTTAGAAAAACCACAAGAATTTATGGAAATTCTCAATGACTATTTACTCTATTAATAATATGTTAGACAAACTTTTGCCATACAGACTTCATTTGCAAATCTTTCAACAAGATGAATATTCAGTAAATAAATTTTTACAGTGGATAATTACTCATTTCTTAACTCGTACAATTGAAAATAAAAAACCACTTGTTTGGACACCAAAAGCGAGAAGTATATTTTATCTTGCTATTTTACTTGCCTTTTTACTTGTATTATTCGCAACTATAATTTTTAAACTGAACGGCTTTATTGCTTCTCTAATTGTCTCAAGTCAAGCATATATTTTTATTCTACTCGCCTACTTTATCTTACTTCCTTTAGAAATATATAAAAAAAATCAAATTAAAAATCAAACAAGAAAAAAAATTGAATCACTCAAAAATAAAGGCTTAAAAATTATCGGGATTACTGGATCATATGGAAAAACAAGTACGAAAGAATTTCTCTATCAAATATTAAGAACGAAATACAAAGTTCTAAAAACTCCTGAAAGTTATAACACTCCTCAAGGTATAGCAAAAGTTGTTGACTTGGAACTTGATGATTCCTATGAATATTTTATTTGTGAAATGGGCGCCTATCGAGTTGGAGATATCAAAAAAATTTGTGATATGGTTCACCCAAACTATGGAATTTTAACAGGGATTAATGAACAGCATTTGGAAACTTTTGGATCTTTAGAAAATACTACTAAAGGAAAATTTGAGTTGATTGATTCCGTAAAAGAAGATGGTAAAGGAATCGTGAATGCTAATAATGAACGCATAAAAGACGAATATGAGGAATATTATAAACAATATAAAAATATTTCTATTTATGAACCTGACAAAAAATTTTATTTCAATAATGATGGTACAACTTTTAGACTATTCATTCGTGGTGAATACCATACTGCAAAAACTAAATTACTTGGAATAGCAAATGTCGAAAACATCACCGCTGCTTCAACTATGTCATCAGTATTAAAGGTAGAGACAAAAGATATATTACGAGCAATTGAAAAACTTGTACCCGTTCCTCATCGTGTAGAATTTAAACCTCAAAAAGATATGATCATCATTGATGATGCATATAATAGTAATGTCGACGGCTTTAAAAACGCTATTGATGTACTCTCTATGTATGATGTTACTATCTTGAATAGAACAAGGATACTTGTTACGCCAGGGATAGTAGATTTAGGAAAAGAAACATTAAAAATTCACCGAGAACTTGGAGAATTGATCTCTGATAAAGCAATTGGATTTATACAATATGTTCTCTTAGTAGGAAAATCAGATCGTACAAGAGGACTAAAAGAAGGAATTAAAAATAAAGATATAGATAAAAAGATTGAAATTATTGAAGTTGATTCTATTAAAGATGTTTGGAAAGAAATTGAGAAACTAAAACTAGATCATCCTGTTGTCCTTTTGGAAAACGACTTACCAGATAACTACTAAGCTTTCCCTTTCGCTCCACCTAATTGAAAATCCTGCAAGATATTGCTAGAAAATGTCGTTGTATTTTTCTTTTCGTCCTCATATCTCTCAACTGCTAAATTAATCAATTTTGTCAGCATCTCTTTAAATGATAACTCACTTGCCTCCCAGAGATAATATGCAAGACTTCCTGGTGGATTGTTAATCTCTAAAATAACAACATCGTTTGTTTTTTTGTTCACCAAGAAATCTACCCGAGCAACGCCATTTGATTCAAGAACAGTAAATGCTTGTTTGGCATACTCTTCGATTTTTTCTTTAATTTGCTTTGGTAAATCTGCAGGTACTTTTCTTTTTGTGGAAGCCATACCCTTCGAACCTCTTTTCTTCCCTCCTCCGACATATTTATCTTCATACGTCAACACTTCACCACTTGAAAATACTTCCTCACATTCAGATACCATAAGTTCTGAACCTGTATTGCCAACAACTGAAATATTTATTTCTTGTGAATCTTCAAATGATTCTTCAACAATAAATCGTTTGTCAAATAAATTGGCAACCTCAATTGCATTTTCCAATTCTTTTTTATTATGTGCTTTTGTTGTACCGATACTTGAGCCACCATTTGAAGGTTTTACAAAAAGCGGATATTTCAATTCTTTTTCAATGGTTTGTAAAATTTTTGTGCGATCTTCTTCAAAAACATTGCGGTAAAACCACAGATATTTTGTAATCGGTAATTTATTTTGGATAAATAGTTGCTTCATAACAACTTTATCCATACTTAACGCGCCACCTAATACACTGGGACCGACATAGGGAACATTCATAATATCAAACATCCCTTGAATGCTTCCGCTCTCCCCTATGCCGCCATGGAAGGTGGGGAGAATAACATCGATTGATAGAGACTCTGTCTTTTTAAAAGGGTTAAGTGAGGATTTCCCAACAGGCATTATACCTCTTTCAGTATCACTAGGAACGACTGCCTCTTGTGTTGCTTTATCAGGTATCAAACCTAAATTACGATAGGTTTCAATCTGTAATAACTGAGGTCCAGAGAACCATCTTCCGTCTTTTGCGACATATATTGGCACTATATCAAATTTCTCTCTATCTAAGTTTTCTATTGCTTGTAAACCGGTGATAATAGATACTTCATGCTCTGGAGATTTCCCTCCAAAAATAACAGCAACTCTTTTTTTCATATAATCTTTCACTATTGTATCAAAAATAAGTCAGGAAACTACAATAGTTTCATCTTTTTAAGTTCTCCTCTTAACTGATCTGGATTTTTATAAAGGATTGTTTTCATTCCGAGTTTTTGAGCTGGTGGAAGGTTTATTTCTTTATCGTCAATGAATACTATTTCTTCAGGTTTTAATCCAATTTGTTCTATCACAATTTCATAAATTTTTGGATGAGGTTTTCTAAATCCGACTTCATGAGAGAATACGCCTCCATCAAACCAATCCAGAAACCCGTATCGCTGATGAGCATATTCAACTCGTTCTTTCACGTTATCCGAAAAAAAATAGACATTGTACTTTTTTCGCAACTCTTCAATAATTTTTCTCGTACCTTCAATTACTTGATAAACGTCAAACCATTTTTGCTTTAGCTCATTTATATCATCATCCATAGCAAGCTCCCTCTTAAGCGAACTATAAAACTCATCTTCAGAAATTTTTCCTTCTCTATAAGCATTGCCAAAATCACTGTAATTAAGTAATTCGTAAACTTCTTTCTGATCTTTCTTATGTTTTGTCGAGATATATTGTGCAAACAGCCTTGTCCCGTTGGTAAACAGCACTCCTCCTAAATCAAAAACAATTGCTTTAATCATATTTTATGCACCAGAAGATGAAGGATTTTTTGTGACACTATCAAACCTGATTCTGTTGCCACGGAATAAGAGATCAATCTCCCCTGTCGGTCCGTTGCGGTGTTTGGCAATCAAAAGTTTTGTTGGAATATGCGTCGGGACTGAATCACTATCTGGACGATAAAGAAACATGACGACATCGGCATCTTGTTCAATCGTTCCTGATTCACGAAGATCTGCAAGTTGTGGTTTTTTCTCACCGCGATGTTCAACCGCACGAGATAACTGTGATGCAGAAAGAACCGGAATGCCGAGTTCACGAGCTAAATTTTTCAATGCCTGAGAAATCATCGCAACTTCTTGAACACGACTTTCATAACGCTTGCCCGGAACTATCAACTGCAAATAATCAACGATTAACAGTCCCAGATTGTGTTCCATCTGAAGACGCCTCGCTTTACTTCGCATTTCAATGAGAGATAAACCTGGCGTATCATCAATAAAAATTGGTGCTTCAGCAAGCTGTCCCATCGCATCAGAAAGTTTGCCAAAATCATCTTCGGAAAGTTTGCCTGTCTTAAGACGCCAAGCATCCACATCTGCTTGTCCAACGAGCAAACGATCGACCAACTCTTCTTTACTCATTTCCAAAGAAAAAATTCCGACTGGTTTTTTATCATGTACACCAATATGCTGAGCGATATTGAGCATAAAAGCGGTTTTACCCTGTCCAGGACGCGCTGCAAGGATAAGTAAATTATTTTTTTGCATACCAGATAACATGTTATCAAGATCAATAAACCCAGTCCTCACCCCACGCAATCCAACTCCTTCTTTTTGTAATTCATCAATTCTGTCAAAACTTTCTGTAAGTGTATCTTTCAATGGGATAAATCCTCGTGTTAAATGTCCTTGTGAAATGGAAAAAATCGATTCTTCCGCTTTATCAAGAATATCTTTTACTTCACTTTCAGCAGTATAACCAATCTCTACTATTTCTGTTCCAGCTGTGATCAGTCTGCGTTTGGTGGAATCTTCTTTCACCATCTGAGCGTATGTTGAGACGTTCGCTGCAGTTGGTACTTGCTCAACCAAATCAGTTAAATACGTAGTATCAAATTTTTTCAGCAGTTTACTTTTTTTGAGTCTTTCTGTAAGAGTAAGAAGATCAATTGGCTTTCGTTCTTCGTAAAGAACCAGCATCTCGCCGTAAATAATCCCATTAATATCACTATAAAAATCTTCTGATTTCAAAATCTCAGTTACTGGAACAATCGCATTTTTATCAATAAGAATTGCGCCCAGTACGCTTTCTTCAGCTGAATCATTATGAGGTAAAATTTTAATTGCCATAGAAGAATTCTTGAAATTACTTGTTACGTTATGTGTTATAACGTTATATCATCAAATCACCATGTATACAAGTATACAAGAAGCGCAAAAATAGTTATGAATAGTCAATTTGCTCAGATTAAACCTGCTGAATTGAAGATTAAGAAGATTAATTTGAATTAATTCAGGAGGATTGTTTCCATCTCAGCAGGAAGTTTGCCAAGACTAGCTGAATATTTATTCATTTTTTGCAATTTTTCTTTTTCAAAACCTTGAGCAACTTCATCTGCACTTTCCCCATAAAAAATAACTGAATTCACAGCAAGCGAGGTCAAAAAAGATGCATCAGTTTTTTCGTCACAATTAACAATAACAATATTATGCTCTTTTAGTTTATGCTGCATTGCTGAAAGAAGAGCAATTGTCCCAACAACAACTTCCATGCCATCGATATTCATGCTGTAAAGAACGCTTTTTTCGTTCCGCATACCGGTTAACTTTACCCCGCCAATTTCATACTCTCCGGCTCCGCTAAGAACAACGGACTCTTCAGAGGAAAAATCAGTATCATCAGGATTCAATAATAAAACCGCATTTGCAGTTACACTCCCTTGCGGGTTAACGACAAATGTAGCATTTTTACCTTTGATGCGGACTCCTGATTTGGATAATAATGCAATTTCCATGTACCCCATACTAGCACAGGGAATTTTCCTTGACAAGTAGTTGTAATTATCGTATTATCGTTGCAACTAGCTGACATCCTACGGCGCGGATATACGACATATCTGACCTACCTGCCAAGAGAGCTGTTATCAATCATGAAAGCCGAAAAAGTTATCTTATCATTTGTTGCTGTATTTGTTGGATTAGTAGCAGCAGGTATTGCTTTTTATTTTTATCAATCAACTAAAGTCATTCCAACAGATCAAACTAAACCATCCGCTACCCAGGTAGCCATGCAGCCGACAAAAGCACCAAATAACTCAGATGTTTTTACTATCGATTCACCTGGCGATGAACAAGTATATAGTCAAAAGTCAATCACGATAAAAGGAACTGCGGTAAAAGGAGCAACGATTACTGTTTCAACAGATGATGAAGATCAGGTCGTCCAACCAGCCGACAACGGAGATTTTACTCTAACTCAGACCATCCCTAATGGCACAAGTCTTATCGAATTTACTACTATTTTCCCAGACGGCACCGTAAAGAAAATTGATAGAACAGTAACATTCTCGACGGAAAATTTTTAATATAATACTATGAAAATAAAAGCACTCATTACCGTGACATTTTTATTCGCATCACTAGTAGCAAACGCGTATGCTGCAGCACCAAGCCCAACACAAACAGAAAATAGTCAAATTAATCAATTAAAAAATAAAATCGCTTCACAAGTTGCACAGCTCAAACTAGTTGAAAAAAGAGGCATTGTCGGAACGATTCAAAATGTAGCTATCAGTAACAATCAAATAACGCTTCTGGATGTACATGGTCAGGTAAGATACGTCGATGTTGATGATATTACGAAATATGAAGATGCTAATGGCGGATCACTCAATGAAACTGATATGAAAAAAAACATGGAAGTAAGTGTTTTTGGAATTTACAATAAAGATTCTCAGCGTATTTTGGCTCGATTTGTCAGTGTAGAAGTCGTCCCTACTCGCTTTTACGGTGAAATTACCTCTATTGATAAAACAAATTATGACGTAACCGTTATGACAGATGACCAAAAATCTGAAAAAGTCGAAATTGATACATCCTCAACTGTTGTCTCCTACTCAGGAGGGGCAACACTCAATACCTATGGTTTTTCAAAGCTTTCCCTTGGTGATAGAGTCGATGTTATCGGATATCCTGATAAAAAAGATTCATCATCCACTATTGCTGATCGTTTAATTGATTATCTTAATGCTCCCAAAGATCCCAATATCACGTTTGCAACACCTACTCCAATAATAACAGCAGCGCCAACCGGTAAAGGCGCAAAAAGTATCAGCCCCGTTAAATAATCAATGAACTCGCGCATACAACAATTAAGAAAATTGCTGGATAAAGAAAATCTTGACGCAGTTCTTATATCAACGCTTCCAAATATTACCTATCTCTCTTCTTTTTCAGGATTTACTACTGAGGATCGTGATGCGTACCTACTCATTACAAAAAAAAGACAATATATTTTTACTCATCCAATTTATAGAGAAGTTGCTCAAAAAGACTTTAGTGATTTTATTTTAGTTGAATACAGACGCAATAATCCCTTTCATAAAGCAGTAAAAAGTATTATTGAAAAAGAAAAAGTTACATCATTGGGATTTGAAGCATTTGATTTGACAGTAAATGATTACGAAGTACTTACACAAGAAATAAATAAGAAACTTCTAAAACCTGTTAACCTAATCGACCAATTGCGTGTAATAAAAGATGTCGAAGAAATACAGAAAATCAAAAATGCATGCAAACTCGGCGATAAAACGTTTTCTTATATTTTTAAAAAACTGAAGACAAATATCACAGAAAAAGAATTGGCAACTGAAATTGAATTTTTTATAAAACGAAACAACGCAGATATTTCCTTCGATCCAGTTGTTGCATTTGGACCAAACGCTTCTCAACCGCATCATATTCCTGATGGAACAAAACTGAAAAAAAACTGCTTTGTCCTTTTCGATTTTGGAGTAAAGTTAAACAATTACTGTTCTGATATGACAAGAACGATTTTTTTTGGAGAAGCAACAAAAGAACAAAAAGAATTATACAATGCTGTTCTTAATGCGCAACTTGCTTCAGTTGACTATTTAAAAAGTAAACTTGCACAAAAACAATCGGTTCACGCTCCAACAATTGATCAAGTTGGAAGAGATTATCTCACAGATCATGGCTATTCCCCTTTTAATCATTCAAGTCATGGCATTGGACTGAATGTTCATGAATCTCCTCACCTATATCCAAGTTCCAACGATTATATGGAAAGTGGTATGGTTTTTTCGATTGAACCAGGAACCTATTCCGAAGGAAATTATGGCATTCGCATCGAAGACATTTTTGCGATTGAAAATAATAAACTCATCCAATTAACAAAAGCTCCGAAATATATTATAACAATATAATAAACTCCACTGACTATAGGCTTGACATTTAATCAAATTTTTAGTATTATTAGGTACGAAATAAAAATATGCCAGTAGAAACAAAAATTAGACCAATAACGGAAATCGATCCCGCACTTGTGGGTGCAATGAAAACAGTAGGAGATGAGGTATTAAGAAGCTTTGCACCCGTTCCTCGTCCTGATGGGCTTCCTAATCAAAAATTGGATATAAAACATTCAAACGGAAACGGTTCATATGCAGAACAACACCCAGTTCCTGTGCCAGCAGCACCAGTTACAGAGCGACACCCAGTGCCAGTGTTAACAGAACCTGATATTAACGCATTATTCCCTCCTATTGATCCACCAGAAGCTTTTACTATGAAGCAAGGAAGATGGCCATCCTTTTTTGGCCCCACAGCCTTGCCAGTAAATGCAAATGGTGAGCTACCAAGTTGGCTTACAACCACACGTCAACCAGAAGGATTATCGTCTACGGGAGATTCTCATAATGCTAGTACTTCAGAAAGCACTGGTCCCAGTTGGCTGCCAAAAGTTCGCGGAGTTTTTTCCCATATTACTATTGGAAGAAGTAAACGGCAAGGAAGACACGCTGCTGGTAGACAATCCTCTTCTTAAAAAGTAAAATTTCTCACTAAACAAAATCCACGTGTTGACTTTATCCTGCTAAAATAATATAATCACTTTATCTAGATAAAGTATGCAAAATAAAAACGTACAGGAATTATACAAAGCAATTCTTGCATTAGAGTCAGAAGCTGAATGCAAAAAATTCTTCCGTGATTTATTGACGGAAGCAGAAATAAAAGAATTTGCAAATAGATGGCAAGTTGCGAGAATGCTTAATCAAAATATTTCTTATGAAGTTATTGAGAAAAAAACTGGTATGAGTAGTACGACTATTGCACGGATAAGCAAATGGCTTAATAAAGGCATGGGAGGGTATAAATTAATGTTACAACGAATAGATACTAAAGAAAATACAACACATCATCACACTTCCTTAAAGGCGGTGTGATTTTTCGTGGAATAAATTCAATGAATATACACCGCCACAAGGCGGTTTTTTTTATGGAAAGACCAATTATTATAGATCAAACTAAATTAGATATGCCAAATACTAATGCATTTGCATTACAACAAGTATTAAAAGGTGTGGGTGCAATTCGCGAATATAAAATTGGCGATAGTTGGACAGGTATTGAACGAGGAACACCAGTTAAACCTGAAGGAACGCGTGTTGTTTTTGATTCGCTTGATAATTTTCGTGCTGCCAAAGATGCATATTATGCTTGGGGTGATATCGAAGCTTCCAGAAAATTTAGACCCGAATATCCAACACAAAGTATGCAACGGTTACTTAATGCCCGCACAACAAGTGATCCTGTAACCCTATTTGTCCCATGGGGAGTACGTCCAGAAGGAGAATTTGGTACAAGTGAATTAAAAGTAATGGATAGGTTGCGATCATTTCAAACTCAGTTAGCCCAAAAAAATATACCTTCACAACTATTACTTATGCCTGCGGATCTATACGCAACAGAAGTTAATAATCAAGTTGGAGATGCAAAAGCCACGGATTATTTTTCAAAAGTAAGCGATGTCGCACGAAATCAATTTGGCTTTGCCGTTACTCCCTGGTCAGAAATCCGTACAAACAATCAAGGAACCTATTCTCAAAGAGCTGATGAATTGACTGAAGACACTATAAAACAATTAATAACACCTGGTAAAATCAAATCAGCTATTGAAGCAGCTGGTAGAAGAAGTGGATATACAAATCCGACAGATATTAGAAATGCTGCTTTCGCTTATATGAGAGAACGGATATGCGAAGCCGAAATTGTCGAAGGTAGATATAAACCAATAAAGGTAAGTGTTGTGCCAAGAGAAAGGGACAATCAATTAGATCGTCAATTGCCAAGACTATATATGTTTACTCCGGAGCAACAATTTCCATGGCTAAAATAATATGAAAAATATAAGAGACATTATAAAACAAGCTATTGATATTCATGTGCATATTGGACCAGAAATTATTCCGAGAAAATATACTGCACAATTATTCCTCGATATTGAAGAGGAAAAACTTGGTGGTGCGGTTTTAAAGAATCATTTCTACCCTACTCAACCCTTTATTAATGAAATAAAAATTAAAAGTCGAGCTATGTTATTTGGTGGAATCGTTCTTAATAATTATGTTGGCGGACTGAATGATCAGGCGGTCTATGCAAGTTCTATAATTTCTAAACAACCTATTGTGGTATGGTTTCCAACAATTAGCGCTGAAAATTTTTTGAATGAAAGTAAATTTGAAATTCCAAAAGAATGGATAAATAAAAAAAATTTCTCTGCAAAAAAATCCAATGAAATTGAACCTGTTAGAGTTACAACAAATGGTAAACTTACCCCTAATGCAATAAAAGTTTTATCTATGATAGAACAATACAACGCAGTATTAGCAACGGGACACATTGCCTGGGAAGAATCAGTAATTCTTATCAATAAAGCCCTGGAAATGGGAATTAAAAAAATTGTTGTAACGCATCCTATCTATCAAAGAATTGACATGCCTTTAAAAATACAAAAAAAATTGGCTAAACAAGGATGCTTCATTGAGCATAGTTATTCTATGTATAGTATTGATAAAATACCGATAAACAAAATTGCCAGTCAAATTAAAGCAGTTGGATTCCAATCTGTTATTTTAAGTTCTGATGTGGGACAACCATTTAGTCCATCACCAAGCAAAGCATTATATCAATTTGCGCTTTTGCTTAATCAAGAAGGAATATCTGAAGATGAGTTATTTACTATGTTAGTAGCCAATCCCAAAAACTTGCTGAGTATGGATAAAAATCGTGTATAATAGACATATGATAAAACTACAAACATTAAAAGGATTTAGAGACTTTCTCCCTCAGGAAGCGAGGAAAAGACAGTATGTTATTAACAAACTAAAAACTGTCTTTGAGTCGTTTGGTTTTGAGCCGCTTGAGACACCGGTTCTTGAATATGAAGAAACGCTTACCGGCAAATATGGTGATGAAGGTGATAAATTGATGTATCGCTTTGAAGATAATGGCAAACGCCGTGTTGCAATGCGCTATGATCAAACCGTTCCCCTTTCTCGTGTTGTTGCACAATATCAAAATGATTTGCCAACAATTTTTAAACGTTATCAGATTCAGCCTGTTTGGCGTGCCGAAAACACTCAAAAAGGACGATATAGAGAATTTGTACAGTGTGACGTCGATACAATCGGAACAGACTCCCCTCTTGCAGATGCAGAAATTATTGCAACTGCAGTAAGATCTCTTGAAACGCTGGGATTTAAAAAGTTCAAAATTCTTATCAATGATCGAGAAAACTTAAAATTTATTAATGAAAACGAACGTCTTCCTGAAGAAGAAAATATGATGATTATTCGTGCTGTTGATAAATTGAAAAAAATCGGAAAAGATGGTGTCATCAATGAATTGCTGACAAATGGATTTTCAAAAGAAATTGCACAAAGAGTTATGCAAGAAGTTGAGACAAGAAAACCAACACCGTATCTTCTTCAAATTTTTGAAGCACTTGAGACGCTAGGAATTGACAAAAACACCTTTGCATTTGCACCTACTTTGGCACGCGGGCTTGATTATTACACCGGTGTTATTTTTGAAATAGAAGCTGAAGATTATCCTGTCGGGTCTATATGTGGCGGTGGCCGTTATGACAAACTCATCGGTATGTTTGCTGGCAGACAAATTTCTGCAGTTGGATGTTCTTTCGGATTTGATAGAACAATCGAAGCAATGGAAGAACTCAAACTTTTTCCTGACGATTTAGCAAACTCATCAACTACAGTGCTTGTCACGATTTTTTCTGAAGAGTTAAAACAAAAATCGCTTGAAACGGTAAATAAACTTCGAGAACAAAACATCAACACTGAAATTTATTTAGGTGAAATAAAAGAAAAAAATCCACTTGAGCGACAACTGAAATATGCCGACCAAAAACAAATTCCATTTATTGCCATCATCGGCCCCGAAGAAGCAGAAAAGAATGTGATAACGTTCAAAAATATGCAAACACGTGAACAGAAACAAAGTACCATTGATGAACTAATACGCATAATACAAAATTAAGCTTCTGATACCTTTGATACCCTTAATACTTCTGATACACTAAAATCATGCACCTGTCCAAACATCTGCTTGCACTTGGATCAATCACGCTTTGCACGATTATCTGGAGCGTCGACTCTCCTATTTATAAATGGGCACTCCAAGATATTCATCCATTTACCTTGGCTTTTTTCCGCTTTCTTCTTGCAACAATTATTATGCTTCCCATTTGCAAAAAGAGCATTAAGATTAAATTTGAAGATTTTTATAAAATAGTTCTTTTGTCGATAACAGGAATAACGTTTGTTATTAGTTTTTATTACTTTGGACTTTCACTCACACAAAGTATTAACGAACCAATTATTGCCTCGATGCTACCGATACTCCTCATAATTGGGGCAATGATCTTTCTTCATGAAATTCCTAAACCAAAAATTCTCATTGGAACGATTATTAGCTTACTCGGGGTGCTTATTATTATTATAAGACCAATTCATCAAGTAACATTATATAATTCAATTCTAGGCGACATATGCTTTATTCTCTCGATACTTTCTCTTGTTTGTTATACACTTCTCTTAAAAAGATTTAAACTTTCTTATTCAGCTCGGACACTTATCTTTTGGATATTCTTTGTCGCTACGATACTCTTCGCTCCATTGTTTGTTCTTGAATCAAAAACAACCAACCCACTTGCAGCACTAAATTTTAGAGGCATCTTTGGCATTGTATATGGTGCAATTTTTTCATCGACACTTGCTACAAGCTTTTATAACTATGGCGTAAAATATCTCAAGACAGACGAAGTTGGTATCTTCACTTATCTAGGACCTATTATTACAGCTTTGGTCGCGCTCCCGCTTCTTCATGAACAAATCACTTTTTCTTATTTACTAGGAAGTCTTTTTGTCTTTTTAGGCCTTTTCATCTCTGAAGCAAAATTGCATTATCATCCATTCCGTCACCACCTTAAAGAGATCAACGATCCATGGCTTGAATCAGGCCCTTAATTCCTGTATAATATAACGGTATGAAAGCAAATATCCATCCAACATACTTTGAGAAAGCGCAAGTTGTGTGTGTTTGTGGTAATAAATTTACCGTCGGTTCAACACGCGAAAATATCCATGTTGAATTATGTTACAAATGTCATCCTTTCTACACAGGTGAACAGCGATTTGTTGATACTGCGTCACGTATCCAGAAATTCCAAACCAAACAACAAAAAGCAGTCGATTACAAAAAGATCGTTACAAAAAAAGTAGAAGACAAAAAAAAGCAGCAGGAAGGCCCCAAGTCACTTCGAGAAATGCTCATGGGAATCAAGTAGCCCAATAACAATCCGTCATCCTGGAGAGGCAGAGGCCTCGATAGGATCCTTTTAAAGATTCTATCGCTTCGCTCCAGAATGACAAACATATGAACGATTACCGATATACACAAATCGAAGAACTTGAACAAAAAATCCAGGAAACGAAACCGCTTCTCGATGATCCTACTATGGCAGAACTCGCCAAGGAAGAATTGGCAGATTTGGAAAAACAGAAACTAGAAATTGAAGAAAGCATAAAGAATTCAAACACCAAACAAGAAGAAAATTATGATTCTCGTAATATTCTTTTGGAATTATCAGGGGCCGCTGGTGGAGATGAGGCAAAACTCTGGGCTGGTGAATTATTAAATATGTATACCCGTGCCGCACAAAAAAAAGGTTTTAAAGTCGAACAACTTGAAGAAAATGTTATTAAAATCATTGGCAATGGAGCTTTTGGAACATTTAAATATGAAGCAGGTGTTCATCGTGTCCAGAGAATTCCGACAACAGAAAAACGTGGACGAGTGCATACATCGACAGCAACGGTTTCTATCCTTCCAGAGCTTGACGATATCGATCTGCATATCAATCCCGATGATATCGAATTTGAAGCTTTCCGTTCTGGAGGTCATGGCGGCCAAAATGTTAATAAAGTATCAACTGCGGTACGACTCAAACATACACCTTCAGGAATTACAGTTACTACCTCCGTTGAGCGTTCACAAAACCAAAATCGTGAAATTGCAATGCAACTCTTACGTGCCAAATTGTGGGAAATAGAAATTGCAAAAAGAACTGAAGAAATCTCATCACTTCGATCAACTCAGGTAGGACGCGGCGACAGATCAGAAAAAATTAAAACATACAATTTCCCCCAAGACCGAATGACAGATCATCGAATCAATAAATCGTGGAAAAATTTGCCGGGAATTCTTGCTGGAGAGATACCAGAAGAATAAGTTAAGATTCTACAACAACATTGTTTGCCACGTGAGTATGTAATACACTATCAGTACCGTTAGCGGCTTGAATACTTAAATCTCGATTTGTTAAAAATTGGTCTTCCACCGGTGGAAATTTAAATACTGTTTTCCCAGCTCCCGAATCATTTTGGGATATTAAACTAATAGTTGCATCAGTAACATCTACTGGGCCTTCATTAGGCATACCGAGCAGTTCTACAATTTCTTGACCATCACCAACTCTTCTTCTCCTAAGACTTAATCCAGGTGATTCATCTTTCCACATGGTAGTAATCCCGAACTCTTTTTTTACATTATCAACCCTTGCAACACCCGGAAAAGAAACAATCGTTTCACCTTCAACAACTTTCACTGAAGATACACCCATTTGATCTCTAAAAAATCTATCATATGGTCTTATATTACCCAATGCTTCTCTTACCGGCACTGCACCTTTTGGAATAGTATATCTAAACTCTGTCGCCATAATATAATTCTTTATTGCTCGCTCTAAGCTTTTATAAACTGCTCTTAAAAGCAACGAATACACATTTTACATATGTCTACGGATATTGTCAACACATTTAGAAAAGGTTGCGGTGATAATCAGAATTTGCTAGTATGTTCTACACAATGCTTCCCTCCAAACTTGCCTTCATCGATGTAGAAACCACCGGAACACATGCGAGTCATGATCGAATTATTGAGATCGGCATCCTCAGAGTTGAAGACAATCAATTGGTCCAAACTTTTCAATCGTTAATCAATCCACAGTCCTATCTTCCCAAAGAAATCACCAAGCTCACTGGCATCACCCAACAAGATATTGAAAATGCACCGACATTTCGATCGGTAAAAGATAAAATTTTTGAATTGCTAAACGAATGCACCCTGGTTGCACACAATGTTCGATTTGATTATGGTTTTGTGAAACATGAATTTCTTCGAGAAAATATCACTTATTCTTCCAAACATTTTTGTACTGTCAGACTTTCCCGGATTCTTTTTCCCAAATGGCAGAGGCACAATCTCGATACAGTGATCAATGAATGCGGCTTCACTTGTAAAAACCGTCACAGAGCATTTGACGACGCAAAGGTACTCTATGAATTTTACCAACAACTTTTGCAAACAATGCCGCTTGAAAAACTTGAAGAAGCCCTCGCAAAAACGATGAAAAAACCCTCATTGCCTGTTAATCTGCCAATGGAAGAATTAGAAAAACTTCCCGAGAAACCAGGAGTGTATATTTTTTATGGGGCGGACGAACGAAGTGAGGAGCCCGCCTGCGAGCGAAGCGAGACAGGGGCGGATCAAACTTTAATAATAAACAGCGGTAATATAAATACTCAAGTTCCTCTATATGTTGGTAAAAGTGTTAATATCCGCAATCGTGTTCTTTCTCATTTTTCATCCGATATTTCCTCATCTACTGAAATGCAAATTGCTCAGCAAATAAAACGAATTGAAACAATTACCACTGCAGGAGAACTTGGAGCATTGCTTCTTGAATCGCGACTGATTAAAGAGCTACTTCCCATTTATAATAAAAAATCTCGGATAAAACATGAATTAGTCGCTGTTAAGAAACGAACCAATAGCTATGGCTATGACGAATGTTATCTTGAACCAATTACAAAAATTGACCAAAGCTCACTTAGCGAGTTTCTTGGATTTTTCAAATCCCGCAAACAGGCAAAAGCAACGCTTGCCGATCTTGCCAAAGAACATCTGTTGTGTGAAAAGCTCTTGGGATTAGAAAGAACAAACGGTCCATGTTTTGCCTATCGTCTCAATCGTTGTAATGGTGCCTGCATCGGAAAAGAAAAACCATTGGTATATAATCTCAAACTGCAGACTGCTTTTTCTGAAAATAAAATACTCCCCTGGCCTTTTGATGGCGCGATCTTGATTCAAGAAAATGAGGGTGTCTATGATGCATTTGGGCTACAAGGAAAAAATGAATATTTCATCATTGATAATTGGTGCTACCTGGGAACGGTAACGACAGACAGCGAACAAAATATCAACACACAAAAATTTGGAGATGTCAGTTTTGATTTGGATATTTATAAAATTCTTAGACAATTTTTGAAAAATCCGAAGAATAGAAAGAAGATTAAAACTATACGAGAAAAAACATGGCAAATGTCAGCATCAAAACCACTAATCCCCCACCAAGAATAATAATCATATCCTGATCTGTTGCATATAATGCATTAATGTGTAAGCCTCGTTTTGAATTTGATTTTTTAACGACTTTTTTCTTCGCCATACGTTTAGCATACACTATTTAAGGGAGCTTTTGTCAAGGGGAAGATTAGAAAAATTGATGTGAGAAATGAGAATTATTTGAACCTGACAATTTGATCTTTTGAAATCTAGAATTCAAGAAATCGATAATTCAAGATCAAGGAAATCACATTTCACATCTCAAAATATCTATATTTATTAATATTGTACGAAGTAAACGATGTTTGCTTTATTCTGGAGATTGGTAAGCCAGGTCTGAACAGCTGCATTGGTCTTCTGCTGCAAGAGTTGTGTTTTTGCATCTTTTTCTAATTGCGCTTGGCTTTCATTAGGAAGTGATGCTTTATTCTGATTGAGATAATCAGTAACTTCTTGATTACTTACTTTTATATTTTTACCAACCATTTTTTGTACCAACTGATCCAATCGGATAAGATTACGCAGATCATCCATTGTCATTCCTTGACTGGCTAATACCCCATTTATATTTTGTCCCTGCTTCTGCAAATTTGATTGCAATGTTGCTATTTGAGTATTTACATCTTGATCACTGACTGACACATTCTCTTTCTTTGCTTCTTGTTCGATGAGCGCATCACGGACCAGCGTATCAAGGGTTTGCTTACCACTTTGTTTTTCTGCCTGTTGAACAACAGCAAGTCGACTGATTGGCTGACCGTTTACTACTGCTGCAACCAAGAGTCCTCTGCAATAATAAAACAAAGCCCCAAGAACAATAATAACAATGATCAAAATAAGATAGGGTTTTCTGAGCTTCATTTGCTGTTGAGAAGATTCTTTTGGTGATTTTTCTGGGGTTTCCTTTATCTCTTTAGAAGTTGCGACAACTGCTGTTGATTTAAGCGCCGCTGTTTTTGTTGGTGATTTTTTTGCAGGAGTCTTTTTTACCGGAGTTTTTGCAGATACAGTTTTTACTGCTGCTGGTTTTTTATTTTTTGCTGTTGTTTTTTTCACAGTCTTTTTCTCTGCCATAACTGTATTATAAACTGATACGGATTGATTTTGCAAGTACTATTTTGTTATCTTATACCATGAAGCCTCCGGACGAAAATAGTTTTGACGAAGTTGAACGGCGAAGTGGTATTTATTCTTGTGGAGCTGGGACAAGCGTTACTTTAATATCTTGCGTATTGTTATCGCGATAGATCGTTATCGTTATTGTCTGCCCAACTTTGTCTTTGGCAATAACAGTTGAAAGACTATTAGTATCATCAATTTGCTGCCCTTCTATTTTTGTAATGACATCTCCCTGCTGTATGCCCGCACTGTCAGCAGGAGAATTTTGTTCAACATCTTGAACATAGGCACCTTGTGGTAAATTATTGAGAACTGCAAGACTCTTTGACAACATTGTATATGAGACACCAAGGAAGGGACGTTCTATTTTTCCGTTTTGCTGAAAATTCTGAAACGCATCTTTAATTACATTGATAGGAATTGCAAAACCAATATTTTGACCATTCTGTGAAACTGCGGTATTCACACCGATCACTTGACCTGCAGAATTAAATAACGGACCACCGCTGTTTCCAGGGTTAATTGCGGCATCTGTCTGAATAACATTATTTAATTGCTCAACAGATCCTTGATACGGATCGCCTGAAGTAATACCTCGTCCGAGTCCTGAAATGACACCTGTTGTTACGGTATTTCTAAATTCTCCAAGAGCTGTTCCAATTGCAACAACGTACTGTCCTACTTGTAAGTGTGATGATTCGCCAAGTGTTAATGATTGTAATTTTTCACTGCTATTCTGACTGGGATCAATCTTTAATAATGCGACATCATTAAGCGGATCACGGTAAATATTTTTTACTGAATATTTCTTCCCATCACTGGTGATAACTTGATAGGTCATCTGAGTATCTGCTACGACATGTTTATTAGTGACAATCATGCCATTACTTGAAACAACAAAGCCTGAACCGATAACCTGAGGTTGATCTTGATTTCCATCAGGTGCCGGTGATAGTGAAGGGGCAGGACTAATGTCAAAAAACGGTGAAAAACCAAAAGGAGAATTTTGTTGCTGCTGCTTTTCCAATTCTTGTTGAGATTCCGTTCCTGCTACAGTAACAACTGAAGGACCATATTTTTTAACGATATTTATTGTCACTGATTCCTCGGTGACAACTTTCACTTGCTCACTTCCACCAGAAGAGGCTAAATTTAAAGAGTTTGATTGAAAAAGAGAAGGCAAATACTGTTGTCCCGCGCTGATAATGACGAGTAAACCGATAAGAATCGCAATTAAAATAAGTAGTTTCTTCATAGTCTTACTGAATACTTGAGATGAGAAATGTGATATTTTTGATACTGAATATCTGATGTATCGAAACAAAACGAATTTCAATTAAATCAAATTATCAAAAATTCAACTTCAAAAATATCTCACTTCACAATTCAAAAGATCTATTTTACCAGTTCTTCAACTGCCTTTTCTAGTTGTGTATCATGAGTTGGATCTTTTGGATTCAGATGAACTGTAATGTCAGGTGTCAAACCTTTTCCGTCTTTTCCGTTTCCAACCCATGTGCCATTTGGCGTTAACCATTTCGCAATCGTCACATGCAATCCTGCTCCCCCACCCAGATCAAAGGCTTCTTCTATTATTCCTTTACCGAAAGAATTTTCTCCAACTAATTCTGCACGGTTATTGTCATGAAGTCCTCCGGAAACAATTTCTGCTGCTGATGCTGATCCTTTATTGATCAACACAACAACCGGAACATCTGTCAATAAGCCTTTCCCACTGACCGGATATTGTGTTATTTTTCCGTTACTATCTTCCTGCTCTACTGCCGTACCACTCTTTACAAATTCGGAAATAATATAAATCGCATCATTCAAATATCCTCCTGGATTATCGCGTAAATCAAGTACAATTCCTTTAATATTTTTATCCGATTTCACCTGTTTGCTTATTGATTTTGCCATGTTCTGCCATTCGGTATTGGTGTCATCTCCAAATTCAGACAAACGGACATAAACAATTTTATCGCTCGCTGCTGCTTTCAGCCCATCAGCATTGTGATTGATTGCCGGAACATCGCTTACTTTTTTGACCCAATAAGCCAACACCTTAACCGTGATGGTATTTCTAACAATCGGTACAGTAACAGGTGTTTTACTACCGCTGTGCTGTACCATAAGAGTAACCGTTGTACCCTTTGGACCACGGATCTCATTAACAATTGTATTGAGATCTACGCCTGCAACAGATTTTCCGTTAACTCCCATAATAATATCTCCTGCCTTAATTCCTGCTTTACTTGCAGGACTGCCATCCAATGGAGCAATAACAATAACGTCTTTCCCTTTCATCCCAAGTTCTGCACCAATGCCGTCAAACTGACCTGCAAGACCTTGCTTGAAATTCGTATTTTGTTGCGGAGGGAGATACATACTATAAGGATCACCCAAGCTGTTCACCATACCAGTAATAGCGCCATTGAGCAGCTTGTTCGCGTTAATTGCTGATCTGTCATAATACAGCGTTTCAATTTTATTCAAAACAGTCCACATGAGTGTGGTATCCATGAACTGCACAGAAGGTGGTGGTGCTTTGCTTGAGACTTGGATATTGGGTTGGAAATTATTCCATTCAAAAGAGATGTTGGTGACTCCGACGTAATATCCAACTAAAAAAGTGATAATAATTATGATGATAAAACGTATATTATCTGGTCTCATGTAAATTTATTCCTTAAGGATGACTGCTTTGCTCATAACATCAATCATCACTTTCTTATTCTCCCATGAATGTAATGTTGTTACAAGCTCATCGGTAATTTGCAAAACTGGCAAATTAATTTTTCGCTGTTGTAAATAATCAACTTCCTCATCAGCAATTACTACACCGAGAAATCCTGAAGCGCCGATACTATCGCCTTTGATAATAATGTCCCGAGTTATTGTATGCAGAAGAATTATTTTCCCTTCTGCGCGACTATCTAAATAATAAAGAGTATTGTCAGAACCGCCCTCGTCAAACGATTCTTTCAAAACAAAAAGTATCCCCTCCCCTGTAGTACCTAATGAAACTCCTGTGGAGACGAGAGCATCTTTTGTATCAATACGAATTTCTTTATTATTACACAAACTGATGGTGCCAGCAACCGGAGAAATAAGTTCAAGAGATGATTGAGTAAAATCCGTACGAACAATAAGGTTTCCTGTGTCTCTTTCGTAGCGAAGGATGGTGCCTGAAATTTGACTGATAATTCGTCCTTTTACTTTTCCGAAGAAAGTTTTTTTTATTGCAATTACATCACCTGGATTTATCCGTTCACCGGGAGCTTTTTTGATAGCCTTTTTTGCATCTCTCCGAGAGAGAGTAAGCCCTTGCATGATATTCACTGTTTCATCTTGAGGAGCGTCTTTTTTTGCGAGAATTTGGTCAACAGTGACAGTTTCACCTTCTTTTATAAGCGGAACAAAGCCTTCAGGCAGTTCAATAGGCAGTGAGGTCATAGTTTAGATACTGAATTTTAGTCTCTTGCAACAAATGGCATCAGCGCTAGATGTCTTGCGTGTTTTATTGCCACAGTTACTCTTCGTTGATGTTTTGCGCACAGTCCAGAACGAGTTCTTACGACAATTTTCCCGCGATCCGTAACAAATTTTTGCAAATCTGCGACTTCAGCATAAGACGGTTCTTTTTTCTGCGCACAGAAATAGCACTCTTTTGGTACTGTTATTTTTCTTTTTGGTATTCTTCTTTTTTCTGCCATATATTTAGGTATTAGGGACTAGATGCTAGGGATTAGGATGTTTTATCTAAAAACTAGTACCTAATACCTATTACCTATCACCTAAAAAGGTATATCATCCGGCGCGACTTCTTCATCAGCGCTTTCTTCTGGTTCCTTTTCTTCTTTTTTTACTTCCTTCTTCGGTTTTGTTTGCTGTTCTTCATGAACTTCCGGCTCAGATTCTTCCGAATCTTCAGATCGTGATGCCTGTTGTCCTGATCCTGATTGCCTGTTGTCCAACAAGATCATATCATCAATCACAACTTCTGTTCGTGATTTTTGCTGCCCATCTTGTCCTGTCCAACTTCGTGTTGAGAGTCTTCCCTCAACATACACTTTACGACCTTTCGTGAGGAATTGACTGCAAAGTTCTGCCAATTTTCTCCAAGCTACAATATTATGAAAATCAACCTCTTCCCGCTTTTCCCCACTATCAGTTGTCCAGGTCCGGTTTGTCGCTATACCAAATGTACAAACTGCACTCCCACTCGGTGTATATCGTAATTCAGGATCACGTGTCAAATTCCCAATCAACTGTACTTTATTTAAACTCCTCGCCATAGTCAGGTTACAGGGAATTGGCAACAGGGATCAAGAATAGAAATAACATAATTTCTGTTCCCTGCTCCCTACTTCCTGTTCCCTTACTTCGTTCTAATCAACAAATGTCTCAATATACTCGTACTCTGAATTAGCTTCGTTTCAAAACCTGCAGGAACTGTTTCACCTTCCAAAAATAATTGAGAATAATGTCCTGCGTCTTCTTTTTTGATAGGATACGCAAGCGCCTTTTGTCCCCAATCATTTTGTTTAGTAATTTTTACTTCCCCCAACCATTCTTTGACCTGTTCAAGAAGCTTTTTTCGCTCAGGTTCTTTAACTGTCGGCTTGATTACAACTACTAATTCGTAAGTTCTCATGGACGTATTGTACCATACGATCAAACATGAACTCAAGAGGAAAATATTTATTTAGGGATAATTCCCTTACTATCTTCCAAAAATGTGTCGAAACATTTCATTAACTCTTTTAATCGCGACGGAATCTCTTTGTAACGAAAGTCGTCAATCTGAACAAGCGGAATGATTTTTGAACTGGTACTTGTCAAAAATGCTCCATCAAAGTCAGATAATGTATCGAATGGGATTTTTTCTTCTCGCACGGTGAAGCCATTTTTTCGGGCAATCATCATGACTGCTTGGCGTGTTACTCCATCGAGTACTGTTTCTTTTGGTGGTGTAATTAAACTAGAATTCTTAATTGCAAAAAAATTTGTCCGCGTCCCTTCAAGAATCATTCCTTCATCAACAAACAATGCGTCATAATACCCGTTTTTTTGCGCTTTGGTATATGCCAAATAGCTTGGGAGCATATTGAGTGTCTTTGCATTAGGCATAAAACGGCGATACGACGTTGTTTCAACACTTGCGCCCTTGGAATATAATTTTCTGTCGGGAAATAATGGAGCAAGTGGAAAAATAAATAGTAGGCTCTCTTCAGCTGTTCTTCCACCGATGAGTAATATTTTTATGTTTAAACTTTGAACGCTATTTTTCTCTACGACATCAGTGATAAATGTTACAATCTGCTCCGCATAATATGGATGTTCGAGGCCGATGAGTCGTGCTGACTCCATAAGCCTCTGGGCATGTTGCGAAGCAAAATAAATGACACCATTGCGAACGCGCAGTGATTCGTACACCCCAAATCCATATTGGAATTGAATATTTTCGATAGAAATTGTGGCATCAGTGAGAGGTAACAACGCTCCGTTTTTAAGAAAATGCGTGAAATTCATAGAAGCTATCGTATCACGCACCTATTTTAAATTCAATCACATCACCATCTTGTACGACATAATCTTTCCCTTCAAGCCGTGCTTTGCCCACTTCCCTTGCTTTTTTTCGTCCCCCCGTAGCAACATAGTCTTGAAAGGAGACAACTTCTGCTTTGATGAATTTTTTGATAAAATCGGTATGGATGGCTCCTGCTGCATGTTGTGCATCTAAATTCTTTTGGATAGTCCATGCTTTGACTTCCTTCTCCCCTGCCGTCAAGAAAGAAATTAAACCAAGTCCGTCATATGCTTTTTGGATGAGTCTTTCCAATCCTGATTTTTCGAGTCCCAATTCTTTAAGATAATCTTTTGCCTCTTCGTCAGACAAAGCAGCGAGTTCTGATTCGATTTGAGCGCAAATGACTACTATATTGTCATCCTGAACTTGTTTCAGGATCTCCTGGTATTCTTTAGTAACCTTTGTAATTCCCTCCGGATTATATTGATTTTCCGAAACATTTAATACAATTATTTCAGGCTTATTTGTTAATAGAAATAAATCATTAACAGATTCTCTCTCTTCATCAGTTAAATCCACATCAAACGCGGATTTTCCTTCATTAAGTCCTTTATATAATTTCTCAACCGCTGATTTTTTAACAGCATCGGTCTTCACCGCTTTACTTTCGCGTTGTTTCTCAACGGTTTGCAAATCAGCAATGATCAACTCTGCACGGATCACTTCATAATCAGCTTTTGGATCCACAGCTCCTTCTTTGATAACATCAGGATCTTCAAAAACTCTCACCACATGCGCTATGATCTTTACCTCTCTAATATGGCTCAAAAACTTATTACCCAAACCAGCACCTTCTGATGCTCCTTTTACTAAACCTGCAATATCAACAAATTCGATAAGTGCATTTTTAATCGGGGGCAAACTCGACATCTTCTCTTCTTCTTTGACAATTTCTGCCAATTTTTCTAACCGCTCATCCGGGACGGCAACAACACCGACATTTGGCTCAATGGTGGCAAAAGGATAATTCGCCGCCAACGCCTGCTGCTTCTTCAATAAAGCATTAAAAAGGGTGGACTTCCCCACATTTGGTAAACCAACAATTCCGACAGACAAGTTCATACCCCAACTTCTCCTTTCATTTTGTGATTATAGCTTTTTTTGTTTGCTGAGTATATAAATGCAGTTTTTTAAGTGAATATTCAGTATGATTAAAAGTGAGTATTTTTGTATCAGGATCATAAGTTCTAAAATAATCTGTTGAAGATAATCCATCTATAGATTTCACATTCCCAATATTTTTATCAGCAAGATTATGTGCTTCGGAATTAATAATCCAACTATCTATTCTCTCATCATAATGTTCAAAATCATTTCTTATGAGAATGGACTTGTGATCAATCTTAGGTAAATGCGGGTATTTTATCCGCAGGCTTTTCATTCTAAACTTACTGAATTCAAGCTCTTTTGAATTTGGCTGGATGAATTTAAAGATATTTGAAACATGAAGAACAAAATAGTGTATATTTCTAAAGGTATCATCAATATCTTGAATATCTTGAATTGGTTCCAATATTTTATTGTAAGCTTTTTCAGCTCCTTCAATTTCCTCAAGAATTTTCTCAATATAGGTTCTTATAAAGTGTTCTTCCATATTTATGTTTCCATCGGTTAGGAAACTGAAATGTAACCTGAATTGTAAATTGGGTTAGTAACCTGACTTCCCAACAGAAAGATTCATATGAAGCTAATTATAGCAGATCTTTTGTAGCTTATTGTGGAATCTCGAGCCAGATTGCGGGTTCATTGCCTACAGTCCATCCATCATGTCCTGGTGATATTTCTCCTACATCGCCTACTTCAAATTCTTCTTCTTTCCCGTCTGTCATACGTGATGCCAATTTACCGGAAATCATATAAAGAAGGTGATGTTTTTCGCAGTTTTCGGTTCCTGCAACGGGTTTTACATGTTCGGACCATTTCCATCCGGGTTCTGCGGTGATTTTTTGAAATTTTTTATCTCCGAACGTAACAGTATCAACCGTTAACTTTTCTGCAGGAGCAGCTGTTTCATCCGGTGAATTAAAATTTTTTTTAGCAATTTCTTCCATTTTTTATCTCTTAACTATTTATAATTATTTGTAATAAGAAAAGCAATAATAGAATTTATTTATATTTATAACTCAATCGTTACACTTACCGGGCAGTGGTCGCTGCCGAAGATGTCTGCGTGGATTTGTGCTTCCTTGATAGACTTTTTCAACGATGCAGAGGCGAGCCAGTAGTCGATTCTCCATCCGACGTTTCGCTCTCTCGCATTGGCCCAATTGGTCCACCACGAATAATACCCATTTCCTGTATGAAAAAGACGGAACGTATCGATGAAACCTGCATCAATAAAATGTTGGAATCCTTCCCGCTCTTCATCAGTAAAACCATGCTTTCCGCGATTTGGTTTGGGGTTCGCGAGATCATCTTCTGTATGGGCGACATTCAAATCTCCTGAAAAAAGTACTGGTTTTTTCTTCTCAAGTTCTTTCACATGTGCGAGAAATGTCGTGTCCCATACATCTGCGCGAAGAGAAAGTCGGCTGAGATCGTCTTTGCTGTTCGGTGTGTAGACAGTAACGACGAAAAAGCTTTCAAACTCCGCAGTGATAAGTCTTCCCTCATGGGTCGGATCACCATATATGTCACGCATATCTGGGATATCTATTGTCTTAGAAAATCCATATGTTACTTTTTGGGGTGGTATTTTGGTGAAAATTGCAGTGCCACTGTATCCTGCCCTCTGCGCAGAACTCCAGAATTCTTGATATTCTGGGCGGTCTATTATTGCTTGTCCCTGCATTGCCTTCGTCTCCTGAAGACATAAAATATCCGGCTTATGATCATCTATGAATTTTTGAAATAAGCCTTTATTGATGACGGCTCGTATACCATTTACATTCCAGGAATAAAGCTTCATACTTTCGTTTTTTGCATATTTACCTTCACTGCTTCTTGGATAAGTGTTTTTAGCGCAGCTTCATCTACAGGATTATTTTCAAAAAAGTCTATCGCGCGAACAGTTTTGCTATCAAGACGCGTGTTAAAGAGTTTCTTTGGATCCTTTATATGAGCACCCTTAGGAAAGGTTAATCTCACTGCGTTCTTAAGGGTATCTGCAATACAAAGAATTCCCGCGTTGGACCAAACAGGAACACCCTCGGGTTTTGAAGGCTTTTTCCATTTTACTTCTTCTACCAACTCGGAATCAGCATCATTAATTATAGTGCGGAGTTGTAACAACTTTTTACCTCGCCAATCATCAGTTTTTTTGATTATTTCATCTATCTCTTGAGACGGATTCATAAATTTATTATAGCAAAGCGGAATTTTAATTACTTTTTGTTTTTCGTTTTTCCTGCGAGGGTAAATGCAGTGTAAGATAGATACCAGGCAATTATTACACCAAAACCACTCAACCACACAGGTACTTCCCATCCAACGAGCACAATCTGCCACCCTGTAAACAAACGCAGGAGATGGAGCATTCCGATAACGCCAAAGATAGTTCCAGCAAGTTTTAGAAATGTTTTCGCAGACATCATTACATTCACCTCTCTTTTTTAGTATTATCCTTCAATAAGAGTATGTCAAGAAAAATTACATTGAAAGAACCTATAACTTATGCTATAATGCTTAATTATTATTCTGCTCTTCTGCCCCACGTAACAATTTTAAACACATTTATGAAAAAACTAGTTAAATTATTTCTGCTCTTCATTATTATTGTAAGTATTATACTTGTTAATACCACACCCTCAGTAAGCCAAGTCTATGCTGATAATGCTGCTACGCCAACTCCCACCGCTGCAGCTACTTATGTCACAATTACTTCACCTTCCGGCAATGAAGTCATCCAAGAAGGACAATCAGTTCATATAACATGGCAATCGTCTTCTGATATTGATCATGTCATGCTTGCGTACTCTTATGGTCCTGGAGATCTCAGTTCGATTACCCCGACTCCAATTCCTAATACTGGTTCCTATGACTATTTTTTCAATGATGGGAGCGTTCTAACCAGACAGGCTAAATTTATTATTTACGGTATAAGTAATAATTATGTGGTAACTCAAAGTGAGACAAATGCTTCTTTTACCGTATTACCTGCTCAATCTCCAACACCAGTGCCGATGTCTGTTACTGTTACCTCTCCAAATGGAGGAGAAACAATAGAAACCGGTCAGACATATAGAATCACGTGGAATAATTCAAGTAATATCTACTCAGTCGATATTATAGCAATTGGTGAAAACGGTTCGCGAACCGTGGTTACAAATAGCATTAAGAATAATGGATATTATGATTGGACTGTAGATTCAGGGTTCTTAAATAATGCTAAATATAAACTAGAAATCACAGGATTCGCATTAGGAGTCGGTAATGTTACTGATGATTCAGATAACTATTTCACAATAGTATATCCAACACCTACTCCAACTGACACTCCCACCCCTACTCCCACCGTAACGCCGGAGCCGACTGATGCTCCGAGTCCTAACCCAACTCCTGTAGATGGTAATAACGGGTACAATAATAACTTCAACAATGGATACAATAATGGATTTAATAACGGTTACAACAACCACTACAACAACGGATTTAACAATAACTATAACAATAATTTCAACAATGGCTACAATAACGGATATAACAACGGTTATATTTTATAATTCTCCCGCATCGATCTCTTTGGATAATTATTCTTTCACAGAATCTAAATCCTGACCTTATTGAAGGAAAGATTTATGAAGAGATTATTGCAAATTAAAAAACGTCAGGTTTCGAAAATGAATTTTTGTGGTGTTTCTTTTAGGATAGCATTGTGTCTCCCCACTCTTTGATCTTATATTCTTTCACAGCGCCTTCCAAAAAGAATGGATCTGATTTGGCAAATTCCTCGGCAGCTGCTTTGGTTCGGAAAAGTGCCATATTGCCTCCTTCAGGATCCATGAACGGACCTATGCCAACAACTTCGCCTCGCTCGACAAATGGATCGAGGAATGCTTTATGACGTGGATAAATTGCCATGATCTCATCACGGGATTTGCCTGTACTGGTACCAATCACTGCGTATAACATTATTTAGTATTTTAGCACCAATATGAATAAGTCTCAAAAAATAAAAATGTACTACACTTAGGACACGGCAAACAAACGAAGGCAACATAAGATAAATTCACTAGACTTTCTCATTAAATCCGATATACTATTTTCATGGCATACAACGAATTAACCCCCGAGGAAAAAAGAGTTATTGTAGGAAAAGAAACAGAAACACCTTTCGAAGGTGAATATGATAACTTTTTTGTAGACGGTACCTTCATATGCCGAAGATGCAATACTCCTCTTTTCTCTTCAAAAGCAAAATTCGAAGCAGGTTGCGGCTGGCCTACGTTTGATGACAATTTTCCAAACGCTGTAAAAAGAATTCCGGATCCTGACGGGCAAAGAACAGAAATTGAATGTGCACACTGTGGCGCACATTTGGGACATGTATTTGAAGGTGAAAAATTCACTGATAAAGATACGAGACATTGTGTAAACTCATTATCCATCCGCTTTATTCCAAAAGGAAAAAAACTTCCCAAAATCCTCGATAAATAACAAATCTGTTGCCGGAGTTATTTCAAAAAAATACTAATTTTAAAAAAATCGTATTTGTATCTTGCAAATAATTTGCTAACATAATAATATGACTGACGAATATGAGGATGAACCTCTCAGATCACGACAAAAAATTTCTTTTTTTAGACGCTGGCTATTACAATTGCGGTTCCTCAGCAAAGTACAATTAACGATATTTATCGTAGCCATCCTTTTTATTTTAGGCCTGATTATTTTTATCGTTCATGAATATACTGCTTCTTCTCAAAGTAATAATACTCCTTCTCTATCACCAAGTCCTGCGCCATCGGATACGCCAAGTAACGCTCCTTCTCCATCACCAATAGATACAAACACGTCAACAAACAATGATTCTTCGCCTTCCGATAATCAAACGGCAAACCCAAATGTATCACCTACCGTTGATTGTGTTGGCCCTGATGGCAAACATTTTAATACAACACAACAGCAATGCGATTCCTTTAATTCTGCATGGGCCACACCCACACCGACTGCAACCCCAATCACACCAACCACTACCCCAACGCCAACCTCAACTACTCCAACAGATACTCCTACCCCCACACCTGGAGCATAATAAATACGGCACAAAAAATTTTAGTTTTAAGCATTGACAAAAGATCACTCTCACATTATACTTAACTTTAAAGTTAACTATTATGACTACTCCAACTGATCTCGATAAAATTTTTGAAGCGCTGGGCAATCAGCATCGAAGAGAAATCATCTATGCTTTGAGCTTGCAACCCCACGCCATCAGTCAATTGGCTAAGATGAGAGAACTCTCTCTTCCTGCAATCCACAAACACATAAAAATTCTTGAAAATGCCGATCTCATAAAAGATAAAAAAAGTGGCCGTACTCATTTTCTGACGATCAATAGACATGCACTCCAGACGCTTCAAGAATGGCTTATGCAATATCAGCCGTATTGGGGCAATGATAAAGAAACACTGAAGAATTATGAACAGCACTTAAAAAAGTAGGGACTAGGTACTGGGGACTAGGTACTAGGTAATAAAAATAAAAAAGTTTTCCCAAGTACCTGATACCTAGTACCTATTACCTTTAGTGAGAGGGGGTGAAAAAATAAATGAAAAAATTTGTACTATTATATATT
>Ga0265338_10001634_pt1 | contig 35869 bp, 37 predicted proteins | sample 42126metaG_FD_193579 | JGI IMG/M metagenome (GOLD analysis project Ga0265338, IMG submission 193579) | Rhizosphere microbial communities from Carex aquatilis grown in University of Washington, Seatle, WA, United States - 4-21-26 metaG | ecosystem: Host-associated > Plants > Roots > Rhizosphere...
ATGGTCGAGGCCGGCGAGGCCGCGGGCATCCTCGACATCGTCCTCGACCGTGTCGCGTTCCAGATCGAGAAGCAGGAGCAGATCAGGCGCTGCGTGAAGGGCGCGATGGTCTACCCGACCATGGTGCTGATCTTCGCCACCATGGTCCTCATCGGAATGCTGATGTTCCTCGTCCCGGTGTTCGTGAACATCTTCAAGCAGCTCGGCGGCCAGCTGCCGACGCTGACGCAGTACGTCATGTACGGGTCGGACTTCCTCCGCAACTACTGGTTCATCGTCATGCCGAGCCTGATCGCGTCACCGTTCATCTTCAAGAAGTGGAAGTCGACGGAGAGCGGCCGCAAGATCTGGGACCGGTTCAAGCTGAAGGTGCCGATGAAGATCGGCGACACGGTCCTGAAGGTGACGATGGCCCGCTTCTCGCGCACGCTGTCGACGCTCGTCGCGGCCGGCGTCGACATCATCAAGGCGCTCGAGATCACCGGTCAGACGGCCGGCAACTGGGTGATCGAGGATGCGCTCGCCGGCGTCCGCGCGAGGGTGGGCGAGGGCGTTCCGATCGCGCAGCCGTTGCTCGAGAACCCCGTGTTCCCACCGATGGTCAGCCAGATGGTGAAGATCGGCGAGGAAACGGGAGAGCTCGAGAAGATGCTCTCCAAGATCGCGGACTTCTACGAAGACGAGGTGGAGGCGTCCGTCGCCTCGCTGACGTCCATCATCGAGCCGATCATGATGATCGGCGTCGGTCTGATGGTCGGCGTGATCATCATCGCGATGTACATGCCGATGTTCAAGATGCTCACGCTCGTCAAGTAGCCAGCCAGCCAATCTGGGCGGACATCAGCGTGTCGTTCGGACATCGAGCGTGTCGCTCGAGGATCGCCGTGTTCGTGGCCCAGCGGCCTGAGCGTCGCCCGGCGCCCTTCAGTCTCACCTGATGGTGGCGCGCATGCTTGCCTAGCCTCGGCAGGCTGGATAACTGGAAGCGTTGATCGCGGCTGTCTGGTTGGCCGGCGTCGCTGCGGCCCAGAGGTAGGGCAGGCCGATCACGCGTCCGAGCCAGCGGCTCTTGAGGATGATGCAGTAGCCGTTCCAGGGCTGAACGGTGGTCGTGTCCGGGGGGAGATGGGTTCCCAGGACGAGCCGGACGAGTTGGATCGCGCTGAGCCGAGACTTCGGGTTCACGGCGACGCCGAATGCAAGTACCCGCCCGAGCCGAGTCGCGTTCACCTGGTAGTACACGACGCCGATAGGTGGGGTTCCCGCGCTGTGTGGGTTGCGTGCCAGGAAGCTGGAGACGGTCGCGCCGATGCCGCCGTAGGGGAGCGTCTGCGTCGCTGCGGGTGCTGCGATGAGTATTGCCGCGGCGACGACCAACAGGAGAGGCTTGCCGATCGGCGCGGACACGCCTACGTCATCCGAGCTGTTCGATGATCTGGATGAGTTCGCTGGGTTTGTAGCCCTGGGTGCGGGCGTACTGGAGGAGTTCTTTGGCGCGTTCGGTGACGGCGCTTTGTTGGGGTGTGCCGGTGATGGTGATGCCGCGGCCGCGGCGGAACTCGAGCAAGCCCTCGTCGCGTAGCTGGCGCAGTGCTCTGAGGACTGTGTTGGTGTTGACGTCGAGAACGGCGGCAAGATCTCTTGCGGGCGGCAGGCGCTCGCCCGGTTTTGCCTCGCCGTCTGCGATCGCCCGGCGGATCTCGCCGGCAACCTGTTCGTAGAGATCGGTCGGGTCGCCTCGGTCGACCTTGACATACACCATGATGCTATTCAGAATAGCATCTCTGTGTTAGAGGTGAGTCCATGAGCGTTACCTCTCCGCCTCGCAAGCCGGGCATCGAGCAGGATCGCGATCTCGAGCGGCGTGTCGCGGATCTGGAGGCGCTGATCGAGGAGGCGCGCCGACGGGCACGACGCCGCCGACAGCGAAACGGGGCAGCGGCTCTGCTGGTTGCTGCGGCAGGGGGTGCCGCGTTCATCGGTTTCGGCGGGCACGGCGGCGGTGGTGCAGGTACGGCGGCGCTTGCGCACGCTCCCGGCGCGCAGGCTCCGGCTGCGAATGTCGACTCCGCGCCGCTTGGGGCGCTGCCGCCGGACGCTGGGACCGCGAAGGCATTCGCGTTCGACCCGCGCAACCCGAAGATCGTCTACGTCCTGACGGTCGGGTCCTCGACGGCGACCGGCTTTGAGCGGAGCGAGGTCTTCAAGACGATCGACGGTGGGGCGCACTGGCAGGCGACGGCATCGGGGGGAAGCGACTGGGTGGGATTCAACGAGGCACTGACCGCCGATCCCCGGCATCCGGGGACGCTCTATGCGGGCACCGAGGTCGCCGTCTTCAAGACGGTCGACGGCGGCAACAACTGGCGGCCCTCCAAGCGCGGGCTGTTGACGCCTCCTCGCCCTGCGTATCAATTCAACCGTGCCAAGGGATGGGTGCTCGCCCTCGCGGTCGACTCCGCCAACACGAACATCGTCTATGCAGGCTCCGACCGTGTCAGCAAGAGCACGGACGGCGGCCACAGCTGGAAGACCGTGTTCCCGCCGCACCCCACGCGCTACCCAGCCGAGAACGTCTCCGCGCTTGCGATCGCCGCCACCCGCCCCGAGGCGATCTATGCGATCACGGGCGAATTCGCCAATCCGTCGGCGACACCCGCAGGCGGACGCTTCTCGATCTACAAGTCGACCGACGCCGGCACGACCTGGCAGGCGACAACGGTCGTTCGCGGCAGTGTCGACGTCACCGTGCTCGCCGTCGATCCGCACCATCCGACCACCGTCTACGCGGCCGTCGGTGCCAACGTCCTGAAAACGACCAACGCCGGCCAGACCTGGCAGCCGATCGCACACGGCCTCCTGATCGCAGACCGCCGCGGGGGCGTGAGGGCCTTGGCGGTCGACCCACGCCGGACCGGCACCGTCTACGCGGCCCTGACGCAGGGCGGCATCTACAAGACCACCAACGGCGGACAAACCTGGATCCGCGCCATCGGCACGCCGTTGGACATGATGTACGCGGTCGCGGTCGACCCCGCACGTCCGGCGACGATCTACGCCGCAGGCGAAAGCGAAACCGGGGATGGGCCTCGGATTCTCAGAAGCACCGACAGCGGCCACACCTGGGCCACCGCGCCCTAACTACCCGGCATTCGCGCGGCGGCGACGGCGCGGCGCCGGCTTCTTTGCTCAGCGGTCGATCATTCGCTGATTCGCTTCGCTGTACCGAGCGCCCTGCGCCGTGATCTGCGCGGAAGCCGTCTCGATCTCCTGCAGGTCGTCGGCGGTGAGCTCGACGTCCGCTGCCGCGATGTTCTCCTCGAGGCGATGCAGCTTCGTCGTGCCGGGGATCGGCACCATCCACGGCTTCTGGGCGAGCACCCACGCGAGCGCGATCTGCGCGGTCGTCGCGCCCTTCCGCTCCGCGACGCTCTCGAGCAGCTCGACGAACGCGCGGTTCGCCGCGCGCGCCTCGGCGTCGAAGCGGGGGACGGTGTTGCGGAAGTCGGTGCTGTCGAACGTCGTGTTCTCGTCGATCTTCCCGGTGAGGAATCCCTTGCCGAGTGGGCTGAAGGGCACGAAGCCGATCCCGAGCTCCTCGAGCGTCGGCAGGATCGCCTCCTCGGGCTCGCGCCACCACAGCGAGTACTCGCTCTGCAGCGCGGTGACGGGCTGGACGGCGTGGGCGCGGCGGATGGTCTGCACGCCTGCCTCGGAGAGGCCGAAGTGCCTGACCTTGCCCATCTCGATCAGCTCCTTCACCGCGCCGGCCACGTCCTCGATCGGCACCTGAGGGTCGACCCGGTGCTGGTAGAGCAGGTCGATCGTGTCCGTCCTGAGCCGCTTCAGCGACTCGTCGACCGAGCTCTTGATCGTCTCGGGTCGGCTGTCGAGGCCGCCGCGATCCTGGCCGGCGAAGTCGAAGCCGAACTTGGTGGCGATCACGACCTGATCGCGGACCGGCTCGAGCGCCTCGCCGACGAGCTCCTCGTTCGCGAACGGCCCGTACACCTGTGCCGTGTCGAAGAACGTGACGCCGCGTTCCACTGCCGCCCGGGTCAGGACGATCATCTCGTCCCTGTCCGGAATCGGCAGGTAGCTCTGGCTCATTCCCATACAGCCGAGGCCGAGGGCCGAGACTTCGAGTGTTCCGAGCGTTCGCTTCTGCATCGCGTCTCCTCTCACGTGCGGTGACTTGGCATCACTGAAGCACCGATCGACGACGTGTGCCCGGCCCTGTTGATCCAGGTACCGGCAGGACCCCTCAGCGCGCGCGGAGCGGCGGTAGGCTCGACGTCATGGACGCGAGGAGCGAGGTTCGGGAGTTCCTGACCTCGAGGAGAGCACGGATCACGCCGGAGCAGGCGGGGCTGCGTACGTACGGCGGGACACGGCGCGTGCCGGGGCTCCGTCGCGAAGAGGTCGCGCTTCTCGCCGGGGTCAGCGTCGACTACTACACGCGCCTCGAGCGCGGGAACCTGGCCGGCGTCTCCGAGACGGTGCTCGAGGCGCTCGCCCGCGCGCTGCAGCTGGACGACGCAGAGCGCGCCCATCTCTTCGATCTCGCGCGCGCGACGCAGACGGTCCCACGGGTGCGTCGCCGGCCGGCGCCGCAGCGGGTGCGGCCGAGCGTGCAGCGGATGCTCGACGCGATGACAGGCGCGCCGGCATTCGTGCGGAATGGGCGCATGGACATCGTCGCCGCGAACCGGCTCGGGCTTGCCCTCTACTCCGAGATGTTCGCCGATCCGCGCCGGCCTGCGAACACGGCGCGGTTCGTCTTCCTCGATCCGCGCGCGCCGGCGTTCTATCTCGACTGGGACAAGGTGGCGAGCGACTCCGTCGCCATCCTCCGCTCCGAAGCCGGCCGGGACCCGTACGACCGCGGCCTCTCGGATCTCGTCGGAGAGCTGTCGACGCAGAGCGAGCTCTTCCGCACGCGGTGGGCCGCGCACAACGTCCGCCACCACGACACCGGCACCAAGCGCTTCCATCACCCCGTCGTCGGCGACCTGACGCTGACCTACGAGAACATGACGCTCGTCGGCGACTCGGGGCTGACGATGTTCGCGTACACCGCCGAGGCCGGCTCGAGATCCGAGGAGGCGCTGAACCTCCTCGCGAGCTGGACGGCGACACTCGAGCCCGACGAGGAGACGATCGATGCAGATCACGCGCAGCAGCATTGAGACCACGCCCGGGCCGGGTGACTGGTTCACCGGCGCCGTCTACATCGACGCGGTCGCGACGCCGTCGGACGCGTCGCGCCTGAGCGCGAGCAGCGTCCATTTCACTCCCGGGGCACGCACCGCGTGGCACACGCATCCGAACGGCCAGACGATCTTCGTGCTGGAAGGCGTCGGCCTCGCGCAGCGCCGCGGCGGCCCGGTCGAGGTGATCCGTCCCGGCGACCGCGTGTTCTTCGAGCCGGGCGAGGAGCACTGGCACGGCGCGACGGCGACGCGGTTCATGACCCACCTCGCGATGCTCCAGGTCGACGACGAGGGCAACACCGCCGCCTGGGGCGACCACGTCACCGACGAGGAGTACGGAGCGGCGCCGCCCTCCTAGCTCGTCGCCGCCGCAGGCAGGAGCGCAACCGCCGCCGTGCGCGTGTGGACGCCGAGACGGCGGTAGATCTGCTCCAGGTGCTTGTTGACGGTCGCCGAGGCGATTCCGATCGCCGCAGCGATCTGCGCGTCGGTCTCCCCGTGCGCGACGCGCTCGAGAATCGTGCGCTGCCGCGGGGTGAGCCGGTCGATCCGCATGTCCTCCTCGCCGAGCAGCATGACGAGCATTCCGGCCGAGCGGGCCGCCCGGATCGTGAGTCGCCGCTCGTCCCGTTGCACGACGACGGGCTGACGGCGATGCAGCAGGGCGGCCAGTACGTGCTCCGGGATGCGATCGCACGTCGAGCGGAGGTAGCTCGTGAGAAGACGCCGCGACTCCGGCGAGGCGAACTCGATCACGCCGTCGCCGGAGCAGAGGACGATGTGCCGGGGATCGTCGCCGGTGCGTTCCTCGAGTGACGCGAGTGCGTCGGCAGCCTCCGCGGCAGCCTGGACACGGTCGAGCCGCTGTTGCAGGTGCGGCTGCAGCAGGTCCAGCACGAGCCGGTCGCGCTCGCCGAAGTCGCCGCGGCCGCGCGTGAAGAGGAACATCCGGGTGTGGCTCCCGTCCGAGCGAAGCCCGACGTCGATCCAGTGGTTGATATCGGCGTCGCGGTACAGCTCGTTCCAGATCTCGGTGCGCTGGAACTCGCGCAGCGTGACGAAATCCGACACGGCGCGTGCGTTCGTCCAGTCGTTCGTTCGCTCGCGATAGCCGCACACGGGATGTTGATGACGCAGGCGCCAGTACGCCTCTCCCTCTGCCCCTTCCTCTTCGGGCACCTCCGACGCCCCGCCACCGTCCTCCCACCACGCCATGAAGAGCGTGCGCAGCCGGCTCCGGTCGAGCTCGCAGAAGCACGAATCGCGGCTCGCCATGAGCTCGGCGAGCCGCCCGAGGAAGTGCGGCGGGAACGGTTCGGCGTCGTCGAGCACGGCGAGCCCGGCCGTCACGGAGGCCAACGCCGCAGCGTCGTGCTCCCCCAGCGTTCGCACCACCCTCCGAGGGTACGGCAAACACCGTATGGACTCAAGGCATCCGGGCGTCGGACGATGCGTCGTGGCCTGCGGCCGGAGAAGGAGGAGAGATGAAGCAGTGGACGGTTCGGATGAGGATGGTGCCCGTCCTGGCGGGCATCGTCGCCCTGGCCGCGACTGCGTCGCTGCAGGCGGCCTCGGCGAGGACGCAAAAGCCGGTCGCGGTGCCGCCGGACGCGGTGTTGACGTGGAACACGTACACGGTGAACGCGGTCCGCGCCTCGGTGCCGACCAAGGTGCAGACCGACGGCATGGTCTACATGTCGTACGCGCAGGCGGCGGTGTACGACGCGGTGACGAAGATGCTCGGCCGCTACCAGCCCTATCACGACTTCGCGTTCACGGTCGTTCCCGGCGCCTCGGTGCAGGCGGCGGTCGCCGCGGCCACCCAGACGATCCTCGACCACTACCTGCCCGACCAGCAGCCGACGGTCGACGCCGAGTACAGCGCCTATCTGGCGACGCTCACGGGCGACGTCGCCAACGGAGTCGCGGTCGGCCAGGCGGCGGCAAGCGACATCATCTCCCTGCGCACCGGCGACGGCCTCAACAACACGGCGGTGCCGAGCTACGGCGGGAACGGGCCGATCCTGCCCGGACAGTGGCAGCTCCAGCCGGGCCAGAAGGTGCAGACGCCCTACGTCGCCACGATGCGGCCGTTCCTGCTCCAGAGTCCTGCGCAGTTCCGGGCTTCCCCGCCGCCGGCGCTGACCAGCCACCTTTACGCGAGAGACCTGAACGAGACCGAGGCCTACGGTGCGATCGACAGCAGCGTCCGCACCCCGGACGAGACGGCGATCGCTTACTTCTGGGTCGGGTTCAACGTCAACCAGTACAACACGACGTTCCAGAACGTCGTCAACCAACACCGGATGGATCTCGTCGACGCGGCGCACCTGCTCGCGATGGGCAACATCGTCACGACCGACGCCGGCATCGCCTGCTACGACTCGAAGTTCTTCTACCAGTTCTGGCGCCCGATCACGGCCATCCAGAACGCCGACAAGGACAACAACCCCGACACGACCGCCGACCCGACCTGGCAGTCGCTGCTGCCCGTGCCGGGCCATCCCGAATACCCGTCACAGCACGGCTGCTTCACCAGCGCCTTTGCCGACACGCTCGCAGCCGCGTTGCACACGCAACATCTCGACGTGACCATTCCGGGAGGGCAGGGCGGATTCAACACCCTCACCACCACGCAGCACTTCAACACCGTGAACGACATCGACCGGCAGGTCGTCGACGCCAGGGTCTGGCTCGGCTTCCACTTCCGCAACTCGGTCCAGCAGGGCGAACGGCTCGGCGACCACGTCGCCGGCTGGGAGCTCGACCGCTACTTCAAGCCGGCTCACTCGTAACCCGAGTCGCACCGCCGAGTGGCCCGCCCCTCCGTGCGGGCCACTCGGACTGCGAGTAGTTACTTCGTGGCGGTGAAGCGGCCGAACATCGACGGCTCGTGCGGCGGGCAGTAGTACTTGTACGCGCCGGGCTTCAGGTTCACCGTGAACGTCTTCGTCCCGACGAACGGGACAGTGGTGAAGTCCTTGGCGAAGCCGTTCGGACCGTCGAGCGAGAACGCGTGGATCGAGGCCTTGTCGTGGATCACGAGCTTGTACTTGCCGGCCTTCAGCGTCTTCACGACCTTGTTGTTCATCGTCAGCTTGATCGTGAAGCTCGGCCCGACCGTGCCGGTCAGGGTCGGTGTGGCGTGAGTGCGGCTGGACGCGGCAGCGGCGATCACGAGCGCAACTGCGGCGGTGGCGGCGAGCGCCAGAGTGGTGCGGATCACGATGCTCCTTGAAGTGGCTGCGGGGACGCGACTAGTACAGCATCGGGCGCCGACCGGTTTGCCCGGGTTGGACGCGGTGCGCGTCAGGCGGCGGCGGCCGGCGACGCCGGCTCGAGCGCGCGCTCGATCGTCCGGACGAACGGGCCGACCCGCACCGGCTTCTCGAGATAGGCGAGAGGCTCGAGGAGCCAGCCGCCGATCATGCGCCGCCCGCCGGTGACGCAGACGACCTGGGCGCCCGCCCCGCGCGCCTCGCGGGCGAGCGCGACCGACGCGCGCGACATCGGCTCGACCACGATCACGTCGACGGGTCCGCCGTCGAGGTCGTGGACGACCTCGTGTCCGAGCGCCTCGACGATTGCGGTGAGAGCGATCCGCCACCGGTGCTCGGGATCGCTGACGAGGACGACGGCCACGGACGTATTCATTCCGCACCCGCGCGTCGGAAAGCGGCTGTACCCCGTATGAACACGGTATGACTCGGCGGCTAGCGACCGCGGAGCCGGGAGAAGAAGCTCTCGCGCGGCTCGGGATCCGGCTCCGGCGCCGCCTCCGGCACCGGCTCGGGCGCCGGTTCGGGCGCCTCCGCGGCCGCCAGCGTGCGCGGCGCGGCCTGCCGCTCGCGCTGGGCGCGGATCGCGGCGCTCATCTCCTCGCGATGCGACTGCTCCGCCATCGCCCGATCTGTGTACGCCGCGCAGGCCGACCCTCCTCCGTTAATGTCCCGGCCGGATGTGCTTCGAGCTCGACTCCGAGCCCCCGATCCCGGTCATCTCCGGGGCCGCGGTCTCCCACGACGACCTGACGCTCGAGTCGGCGGACGGAACCCGTTTCGCCGCCTTCGTCGCCACGCCGGAGGAGCCGGCCGCGGTCGGCATCGTGATCCTCCCGGACGTCCGCGGGCTCTACCGGTTCTACGAGGAGCTCGCCCTCCGCTTCGCCGAGCGTGGCTACGCGGCGGTCGCCTTCGACTACTTCGGCCGTACCGCGGGCGCGTCGAAGCGGGACGACGACTTCGACTACATGGAGCACGTCCAGCAGACGACGCCGGAGAACGTCCAGGCCGACGTCCGCGCCTCGGCGGAGGAGCTGCGGCGGCGCGGCTGCACGACCGTCTTCACCGTCGGCTTCTGCTTCGGCGGCCGCAACTCGTGGCTCGCGGCGGCAGGCGGTCACGGTCTCGCCGGCGCGATCGGCTTCTACGGGATGCCGGCGGAGCGGAACGGTGTGCCCGGCCCGACCCAGCGGGCCGCCGAGATCGCCACGCCGATCCTCGCGCTCCAGGCCGGCGACGACCAGAACATCACGGCGGAGCACAACGCCGCCTTCGACGCGGCGCTCACCGCGGCAGGCGTCGAGCACGATGTCGTCACGTACGACGGCGCGCCGCACAGCTTCTTCGACCGGAAGCACGAGGAGTTCGCCGACGCCTCCGAGGATGCCTGGCGGCGGACGCTCGCCTTCGTCGAGCGCTATTCCTGACCGAGCGCCTCGCGCACGGCCCGCGCGATCGCCGGCTCGACCGGCCCCGGGCGGTAGCCGAGCTCCCGCTCCGCCTTCGCCGAGCTGAAGAACATCGGGAGCCGGGCGAGCTCGACCTCCTGGCGGTTCGCGAGCCCGAGCGCGGCCGCCGCGCGCGCGGCCGCGTACGGGACGCGGAGCCGCGGCCGCGGCCTTCCGGCGGCCGTGGCGATCGCGGCGAAGAGCTCCCCCAGCCAGAGGTCGACCCCGCCGAGGAGGTAGCGCTCGCCCGTGCGCCCGCGCTCGAGGGCGAGCGCGTGGCCGAGCGCGACGTCGCGGACGTCGACGACGTTCACGCCGGTGCTCGGCAGATACGCGCGAAACCGTCCGCGCGCGACTCCGGCCACCATCGCCCCGGTCGGCGTCGGCCGGCGGTCACCGTCCCCGATCGGCGTGGTCGGGTTGACGACGACGGCGTCTGCACCCTCCCGCACGGCAGCGAGCACGAGCTGCTCCGCCCCGAGCTTCGTCCGCTTGTACGGCACCGCCAGCTCCCAGTCCGGCGGCCCGTCCTCCTCGGTCGCCGCCCGGCCGGCGACGGGGCCGCAGGTCCCGCAGGTGCTCGTGTGGACGATCCGGCGCACACCCGTCCGTGCGGCCGCCGCGAGCACGGTTCGCGTGCCCTCGACGTTGACCCGCTCCAGCTCCGACGCGTCGGCGGGGTCGTAGCTGTAGAGCGCGGCCACGTGGACGAGCGCCTCGCAGCCCTTCATCACGTGCTCGAGCCCGGCGGCGTCCAGCAGGTCGACGAAGTCCGTGCGCACCTCGGCGCCGCGCTCCCGAAGGACCCGGACGACGTGGCCCCCGATGAACCCGTCCGCCCCGGTGACGTAGACCTCCATCGCCCGGAGTCTGGCCGATTCCGCCCGTCAGAGCGCCGGTGGACTTCCGCTACACTCCGCCCGCGCGGGGCGCCGTAGCTCAGCTGGTCAGAGCGCTGCACTCATAATGCAGAGGTCGGTGGTTCGAGCCCACCCGGCGCTACTCACGCGTTCACCTCGAGGCGAGAGAATAGGGAAATGGCAACAGGAGTCAGAGTCGCAATCACGCTCGCGTGCACGGAGTGCAAGCGGCGCAACTATCAGACGCAGAAGTCGAAGCGGAACTCGCCCGACCGTGTCGAGTTCAAGAAGTACTGCCGCTGGTGCTCGCAGCACACGCTGCACCGGGAGACGCGCTAAGGCGCACGTGAATGGCTCGACAGACGCGTCAGCAGCGGCGCGCCCGGCGCGCGCAACAGCAGCCCGCTCTCGCGGGCGGCTCGCCTCCGCCTACCCCGCCGCCGCCTCCCGTGCGGCCGGTGGACAGCGGCGATGCGCGCCCGGAGCCGCGGAAGCCGGAGCCCAAGAAGGAGGAGCGGCACGCGCCCGGATCGCGCCTGGTGCGCTTCGTCCAGGAGGCCTACGGCGAGCTCAAGAAGGTCGAGTGGCCGAGCCAGAGGGGCGTTGTCAGCGGGACGGCGGTCGTGATCGTCGCCTGCATCGTGGTCGGCATCTTCCTGTACGTGAACGACATGGTTTGGAAATACGTTGTGCAGCACATCTTGCTGAAGTGAACGAGAGGACCGGATGTTCCGCTGGTACGTCATAAACACCTACTCCGGGCACGAGAACAAGGTGAAAGCCAATCTCGAGCACCGGATCGAGTCGATGAATCAGCGCTCCCGCTTTCGGCGCGTCGTCGTCCCGACCGAGCAGGTGATCGAGACGAAGGACGGCCAGAAGGTGCAGGCGGAGAAGCGCGTCCTGCCGGGCTACGTGCTCGTGAACATGGACCTGAACGACGACGCCTGGATGGTCGTGAAGAACACGCCCGGCGTGACCGGTTTCGTCGGCGCCGGCTCGAAGCCCGTCCCGCTCTCGCAGCCCGAGGTCGACCGGATCCTCCACACCGGCACCGGCGGCGTCGCGCCCACGCGCGCCCAGGTGGAGTTCCAGCTCGGTGAGTCCGTGAAGATCACCTCCGGCCCGCTCGCCGACTTCGACGGCGAGATCACCGACGTGAACGCCGACGGACAGAAGCTTCAGGTGATGGTGAACATCTTCGAGCGGCAGGTGCCGGTCGAGGTCGGATTCGACAATGTGAAGAAGCTCGACTAGAGGATTCCCAGTGGCCAAGAAAGTACTGACGACGATCAAGCTCCAGATCCCCGGCGGACAGGCGAATCCTGCACCGCCGGTCGGCCCTGCGCTGGGCCAGCACGGGGTCAACATCATGGAGTTCTGCAAGGCGTTCAACGCGCAGACGGCGGATCAGAACGGCCGCATCACGCCGGTCGAGATCACCGTCTTCGAGGACCGCTCCTTCACGTTCATCACGAAGACGCCGCCGGCTGCCGTGCTGATCAAGGAGGCGCTGCGGCTCGAGAAGGGCTCGGCCGAGCCCAACCGCAACAAGGTGGGGCGGCTGTCGCGCGCGCAGGTGCGCCAGATCGCCGAGACGAAGCTGCCGGATCTGAACGCGCGCGACATCGATCACGCGGCGCTGATCATCGCCGGGACGGCGCGCAGCATGGGCGTGGAGGTGGACCTGTAATGGCGCAGCACGGCAAGCGCTACACCGCGGCGCGGCAGGCGATCGACCGGGAGAAGCTGTACACGCCGGTCGAGGCGGTCCGCCTGCTCAAGTCGATCGGCAGCACGAAGTTCGACGAGACGGTCGAGGTGCACTTCCGGCTCGGCCTGAACGTCCGCCACGCGGACGAGCAGCTCCGCGGCACGCTGATGCTCCCGCACGGCACCGGCAAGGACGTCCGCGTCGCCGTCTTCGCCGAGGGCGACAAGGCGCGCGAGGCGGAGGAGGCCGGCGCGGACGTCGTCGGCTCGGCCGACCTTGCGAAGCGCGTCGAGGAGGGCTTCACCGACTTCGACGTGGCGATCGCGACGCCCGACCAGATGGGCAACGTCGGCAAGCTCGGCCGGATCCTCGGCCCGCGCGGCCTGATGCCGAACCCGAAGACGGGCACGGTCACGTTCGACATCTCGAAGGCGGTCGGCGAGGCGAAGGCCGGCAAGCTCGAGTACCGCACGGACCGCGGCGCCAACGTCCACGTGGCGATCGGCAAGCGGAGCTTCGACGAGCGCGCGCTCGTGGAGAACTACGCCGCCGTCGTGGACGAGATCGTGCGCGCGAAGCCGGCGGCCTCGAAGGGCCGGTACATCCGCCAGATCACGATCGCGCCGTCGATGGGCCCCGGCATCCACGTCGACCCGGCACGGGTCCGCGGGATCGCCGAGGAGCTCGAGGGCAGCCCGCAGGAGGCCGTCCCGGCCTAGGTACGATTCCCCCCGCACATCGCCCCGTCGCCTGAGACAGCCGGCAGCGCTCCTGCGCAGAAGCCCGGCCGAGGTGGATCGGACGGAACAGGCTTTCACCGAAGAGCCTCTTCTCCGAGCCCGCCTGCGTGCGGGCTCGTTCACTGAGAAGGAGGTGATTCGGTGAAGAAGGAAGACAAGGAACGCGTCGTCGGCGAGCTGACGGAGCGGCTGAAGGCGTCCGAGACGATGCTCGTGGCCGACTACCGCGGGTTGACGATGCCGCAGATCGACGAGCTCCGCTCGAAGCTGCTCGAGAGCGGCGCACGCTTCACGGTCGTGAAGAACACGCTGACGCGGCGGGCGGCCGAGGCCGCCGGCGCCGATGCGCTGCTGGCCCTGCTCGAGGGCCCGAGCGCGATCGCGTTCCTCGAGGCCGACGGCGACATGGTCGCCGCTGCGAAGGCGCTCGCCGACATGGCGCGCGACTCGAAGGTCCTCGCCATCCGCGGCGGCGTCATGCAAGGCCGCTCCGTGACGGCCGAGGAGGTCGAGACCCTCGCCAAGCTGCCGCCGATCGACGTGCTGCGCGGCCAGGTGCTCGGCGCGATCGTGGCGCCGCTCACCGCCCTGCTCGGCCTCGTCTCCGCGCCGCTGCAGAACCTGCACGGCCTGATCGACGCCCGCATCGAGCAGCTTGGCGGCGCCGAGGCAGAAGCCGCTCCCGCAGCGGCCGAGCCCGAGGCGGCACCTGCTGCTGAGGAAAGCGTGGCCGCCGAGGAGACCCCGGCCGCCGAGGAGACGCCGGCCGAGGAAGCCGAGCCCACACAGGCGGACGCCACAGCGTCCTCCGCCGAAGAGACCGAGCCGGAGACCCCGGACGAACCCGAAAGCACAGAGGAGACCCAGTAATGGCTGCAGTTGACGAAATCTTCGACTCGCTCGGGAAGATGTCCGTTCTCGAGCTGGTCGCGCTGAAGACGAAGATCGAGGACGAGTGGGGCATCACCGCCGCCGCTCCGATGGCCGTCGCCGCCGCGGCCCCGGCTGCGGCCGAGGCGGAGGAGAAGACCTCCTTCGACGTCGTCCTCACCGGTGCCGGCCAGCAGAAGATCCAGGTGATCAAGGTCGTGCGCGCGGTCACCGGTCTCGGCCTCAAGGAGGCGAAGGACCTCGTCGACTCCGCCCCGAAGGCGGTCAAGGAGGGCGTCGCCCAGGACGAGGCCGACTCGGTCAAGGCACAGCTCGAGGAGGCCGGAGCCAGCGTCGAGCTGAAGTAGGCTCTTCCCGGTTGACAGCCTGATGTTGCGAAGGGCGCCTACGGGCGCCTTTCGCCATTCCAAGCGCCGTTTTCCGCGTTTTACCCACCCCTTACACGGTTCGGCGCAAGTGCGGCAGCGCCTCGGCATCTAGCACAGGTGACCCTCCGACAAGGAGTTCGGATGAAGCTGAGAATCCTGATGCTCGTGCTCGTCGGCGCCGCCGGAGTGGGGGCGTCCATCGCCCTCGCCGACGCGGGCAAGCACGGCAGGCACACGGACACGTCGACCACGGCGACCGGCACGACGACGACACCCTCGTGCCAGCGCAGCCGCGTCTTCGGCACAGCCTCCTCGCCGCAGACGTTCACGGTCACCGTGACGAAGGCCGGCGGCCACAGCTCGTTCGCGCCGGGCCAGGTCGTGACCGTCACCGTCGGTGCCGCCGGCCAGACCGTATGGGTCAACGCGGAAGGCTGCGCCACCGCATCGGCGCTGACCGCCCGCGAGGTCGAGGTGCACGCCGTGTCGATGAAGCACGTCACGACGACGGGCACGACGACGACCTCGACGACGTCGACCACGTCGACCACGACGACGCAGGGGCGCGGGGACGGGGAGCACAACGGCCATCACCACGGCCACCACCACTAGGCGGGCTTCCGTGCGGGCGACCGCGCGGGCGACGACGGGGCCCTGACGGCACCGTGGAAGGGGAGGCGCCGGCCCTCATCCGGGCGCCTCCCCTTCGAGCTATCGGGACCGGCCCGAACGGGGCTCTGGACGGATCCGGGAAGCCGCGCTACGCTTCGGCGGCATACCGGCGGCAGCCGCAGGCCTTCGCTTGCGGTAAAGGGGTCTGTTCCGGTACCCTGACGGGTTGCGCCGACGTTCCGCGCGTCCGCGCATTCCCGCATGCCGAGATCCGCCTGATTTCGCACGTCCCCAAGGGAGGCTTTTTCTTTGACCACCAAGGTCGCTTCGCCCCGCGCGCGTAAGTCGTTTTCCCGTCTAGAACACGTACTCGACCTCCCCAACCTGATCGACATCCAGAAGTCCTCGTTCAAGTGGTTCCTGGACGAGGGCCTCCGCGAGACGATCGACGACATCTCTCCGATCGAGGACTACACCGGGTCGCTCGCGGTCGAGTTCGGCAACTACCTGTTCGGCGAGCCGCAGTTCTCCATCAAGGAGTGCCGCGAGAAGGACCTGACCTATCAGGCCCCGCTCTCGATGACCGTCCGCTTCGTCAACAAGGACACGGGCGAGATCCGCGAGCAGACGGTCTTCATGGGGGACTTCCCGATGATGACCGAGTTCGGCACCTTCATCATCAACGGCACCGAGCGCGTGATCGTCACGCAGCTCGTCCGTTCGCCGGGCGCCTATCTGATGGAGCCGAAGGATCCGACGAAGCAGGTCTTCACGGCCAATCTGATGCCGAGCCGCGGCTCCTGGCTCGAGCTCGAGATCGACAAGAAGGGCGTCGCGTACGCCCGCATCGACCGGAAGCGGAAGCTGCCGATCACGACGCTCCTCCGTGCGCTCCCCGCCGAGGATCCGACGACCGGCTTCGTGCTCGACACGTCGACGAACGAGGCGATCCTCGCCCTGTTCGACAACTCGGCGTACATCGTCAACACCCTCGAGAAGGACCCCTCCACGCGGGAGGAGGAGGCGCTGATCGAGGTCTTCAAGAAGCAGCGCCCCGGTGAGCCGCCGACGCTCGACAACGCGCGGAACCTCCTCCGGGCGCTCTTCTTCGACCCCAAGCGCTACGACCTGACGAAGGTCGGCCGGTACAAGCTGAACCAGCGGCTCGGCGTCAACGTCCCCGAGGACACGCGCGTCCTCACCACCGAGGACATCGTCGCCCTCGTCCGCAAGCTCGTGGCCATGCCGGTCATGCTCGGCGTCCCCGAGGACTCGAAGGACTTCGCGGCCGAGGCGTTCAGCCTGCCGCGGGCCCCGATCGCCGCCGAGCTCGACGAGTACGAGCACTTCGGCAACCGCCGCCTCCGCACGGTCGGCGAGCTGATCCAGGAGGCGTTCCGGGTCGGCCTCTACCGCATGGAGCGCGTCGTCCGCGAGCGGATGACGACGGAGGACGTCGACACGATCACGCCGCAGACGATCATCAACATCCGGCCGGTCGTGGCGGCGCTGAAGGAGTTCTTCGGCTCCTCGCAGCTGTCGCAGTTCATGGACCAGACGAACTCGCTCGCGGGGCTGACGCACCGCCGCCGGCTCAGTGCACTAGGAGCAGGTGGGCTGACGCGCGAGCGCGCGCCGATCGAGGTGCGCGACGTCCACCCGACGCACTACGGGCGCATGTGCCCGATCGAGACGCCGGAAGGCCCGAACATCGGCCTGATCGGCTACCTCGCGTCGTACGCGACCGTGTCCGAGTTCGGCTTCGTCCAGACGCCGTACCGGAAGGTCGTGGCCGGCAAGGTCACCGACGAGATCGTCTATCTCGACGCGGTCGAGGAGTCGCGCTTCACCATCGCGCAGGCGACCGCGGAGCAGGACAAGACGGGCAAGCTGCTCGGTGACGCCGTGCTCTGCCGCTCGGCCGAGGGCGAGGCCGTGACCGCGCCGCCGAAGGCGGTCGAGTTCATGGACGTCGCGCCGGCGCAGATCGTGTCGGTGTCGACCGCGCTGATCCCGTTCCTCGAGCACAACGACGCCAACCGCGCGCTGATGGGCGCGAACATGCAGCGCCAGGCGGTTCCGCTGCTCATCCGGCAGGCGCCGCTCGTCGGCACCGGCCTCGAGTACCGCGCAGCCGTCGACTCCGGCGACGTCGTCGTCGCCCAGCACGCCGGCACGATCGTGGACGTCGACGCCGACAAGGTCGTCGTCGAGACGAAGGACGGCCGCGACGAGTACACGATGACGAAGTTCATGCGCTCGAACCAGGGCACGCTGATCCATCACAAGCCGGTCGTGCTCCTGAACGACAAGGTGAAGGCGGGCCAGGTGCTCGCCGACGGCAGCTCGACCGACGCCGGCGAGCTCGCTCTCGGCGCCAACCTGCTCGTCGCCTTCATGCCGTTCGAGGGCTACAACTTCGAGGACGCGATCGTCCTCAGCGAGCGGATCGTCAAGGACGACATCCTCTCGTCGATCCACATCCACGAGTACGAGGTGGACGCGCGGTCGACGAAGCTCGGCGACGAGGAGATCACGCGGGACATCCCGAACCGGTCGGAGGAGTCGCTCTCACAGCTCGACGAGCGCGGCGTCGTCCGCATCGGCGCCGAGGTGGGGGCGGGCGACCTGCTCGTCGGCAAGGTCACGCCGAAGGGCGAGACCGAGCTCACCGCCGAGGAGAAGCTGATCCGCGCCATCTTCAAGGAGAAGGCCCGCGAGGTGCGCGACACCTCACTGAAGGTGCCACACGGCGAGGGCGGCGTCGTCATCGACGTGAAGACGTTCTCGCGCGAGGGCGGCGACGACTTGAGCCCCGGCGTGAACGAGCTCGTCCGCGTCTACGTGGCGACGAAGCGCAAGATCGCCGAGGGCGACAAGCTCGCCGGCCGTCACGGCAACAAGGGCGTCATCTCGAAGATCGTCCCCGAGGAGGACATGCCGTTCCTCCCGGACGGTCGCCCGGTGGACATCGTGCTCAACCCGCTCGGCGTGCCGAGCCGGATGAACATCGGCCAGGTGCTCGAGACGCACCTCGGCTGGGCAGCAGCGCACGGCGTCTTCTCCGAGGACGGCCACACGAACGGCGAGATCGACTGGAAGCACCGGCGGCAGATCATCGCCGCGCCGGATCCGACCCCGGTCGCGACGCCGGTGTTCGACGGTGCGACGCCGTCCGACGTGGACGACGCGCTGATCGCGTACGTCCACCAGAACCCGGACTCGCCGATCCAGTTCGTCATCGACGAGAAGCGCCCGGTCGGCCGCAAGTGCTCGGGCAAGGTGCAGCTCTACAACGGGCGCACCGGTGAGCCGTTCGAGCAGAAGGTCACGGTCGGCTACATGTACATCCTGAAGCTGCTCCACCTCGTGGACGACAAGATCCACGCGCGGAGCACCGGCCCGTACTCGCTCGTCACCCAGCAGCCGCTGGGCGGCAAGGCGCAGTTCGGCGGCCAGCGCTTCGGCGAGATGGAGGTGTGGGCGCTCGAGGCGTACGGAGCGGCCTACACGCTGCAGGAGATGCTCACGATCAAGTCCGACGACACGGTCGGGCGCGTGAAGGCGTACGAGGCGATCGTCAAGGGCGAGAACATCGCCGAGCCGTCGATCCCCGAGTCCTTCAAGGTGCTGCTGAAGGAGATGCAGTCGCTCGCGCTCGACGTCCACGTGCTCTCGGACGAGGGCCGCGAGGTCGAGGTCCGGGAGGAGGAGGACGAGCTGCTCCGCGCGGCGGAGGAGCTCGGCATCGACCTCTCGCCCGGCTCGCTCCGCGCGGTCGCCCGCGAGCAGACGGCGGAGGAGGTCGAGGAGGGCCAGGAGCGCGTCGACACCGACGGCGAGCTTGCCCTGCCGGCCGACGAGTCCCTCGGCGACGTCGACGACGTCGAGGTGACGCAAGAGGCGGAAGCCGAGGAGGAGGCCGAGGCCGAAGTCGGCCCGCTCGGCGACGTGGACCTGGTTGATCTCGAACTCGAAGACTGATTGAGGGGCTGAGGAGAAACTTGATCGACATCAATGAATTCGATGCGATTCGGATCGGGCTTGCCTCGAGCAAGCAGATCCGCGACTGGTCTTCGGGCGAGGTCACGAAGCCGGAGACGATCAACTACCGGACGCTGAAGCCGGAGCGCGACGGCCTGTTCTGCGAGCGCATCTTCGGTCCGACCCGCGACTGGGAGTGCTACTGCGGGAAGTACAAGCGCGTCCGCTACAAGGGCATCATCTGCGAGCGCTGCGGCGTCGAGGTGACGCGCCAGAAGGTGCGGCGCGAGCGCATGGGTCATATCGACCTGGCCGCGCCCGTCTCGCACATCTGGTTCTTCAAGGGTGTGCCGAGCCGGATCGGCTACCTCCTCGACATCGCTCCGCGCGAGCTCGAGAAGGTCCTCTACTTCGCGGCGTCGATCGTCACGGCTGTCGACAACGAGAAGCGGGCGCAGGACCTCAACGCGCTCGAGGATCAGGTGCAGTCCGAGTCGGCCCGGATCGACGTCGACCGCGACGAGGCGCTTGCCGCGCTCGAGGATCGTCTCGCCCGCCGGCGCGAGTACTTCGCCAAGGGCAAGGAGCGAAACTTCGACGAGGACGACGACTTCTGGGCTCGCGGCCTGTCCAACTGGGCCGAGGAGCAGGCGCTGCCGACGCTCGAGGACGCGCGTGGACTCGTCAGCGGTCTCTTCGTCGAGCTCGTCGGCAAGATCACGACCGAGGATTCGAAGAAGATCCGCGAGCTCGTCCGCAACGCCGCCATCCGCGACGACCGCCGGCTGACGCCGCGCGAGCTGGAGCAGGTCGCCACCGCGGCCGAGCAGATCCTCGCCGCGATCGCCCCGCTCGAGAAGGAGCTGACGAAGGCGACGGGCGCCAAGAAGGGCGCGATCACGAAGCACATCCATCGCGTCGTCGACGGCCTGCTCGCCGGCGACGAGCTGAACGAGGAGGACACGGCGCTCGCCGCCGGCGTCGATCCGAAGAACCTCGAGAAGGCGCGTGACCTCGGTGCCGGCCTGCTGGCCGACACGATCAACGCGGCCGAGGAGGACAGCGACATCCGCGAGCTGGCGAACGACCTCTGCCTGCGCACGGACGGCCGCATCCAGAAGGAAGACCTCGACGCGATCATCCAGTGGGCGCTGAAGGTCCGCGAGATGTACCTCGACATCGAGTCTCGCCGCGAGGACGCGCGCGAGGCCGCCGTCGACTCGGTGCGCCGCCTGGAGCAGACGTGGACGCTCTTCCGCGAGCTCGAGCCGAAGCTGATCGTCAACGACGAGCAGATCTTCCGCGAGCTCAAGGACCGCTTCGGCTCGCCGTACGGGTTCGGCGTGTACTTCCGCGGCGGCATGGGAGCGGAGGCGATCCGCGACCTGCTCAAGGACCTCGACCTCACCGCCGAGGCCGCGCTGCTCCGCGAGACGATCCGCACGGCGAAGGGCCAGAAGCAGCAGCGCGCGATCAAGCGGCTGAAGGTCGTCTCGGCGTTCGTCACCTCGGAGAACAAGCCCGAGTGGATGATCCTCGAGGCGGTGCCGGTGATCCCGCCGGAGCTCCGCCCGATGGTCCAGCTCGACGGCGGCCGCTTCGCCACGTCGGACCTGAACGACCTCTACCGCCGCGTGATCAACCGCAACAACCGGCTGAAGAGGCTGCTCGATCTCGGCGCGCCGGAGATCATCGTCAACAACGAGAAGCGCATGCTGCAGGAGGCCGTCGACGCGCTCTTCGACAACGGCCGCCGCGGCCGCGCCGTCACCGGCCCGGGCAACCGGCCGCTGAAGTCGCTGTCCGACATGCTCAAGGGCAAGCAGGGCCGGTTCCGCCAGAACCTGCTCGGCAAGCGCGTCGACTACTCCGGCCGCTCGGTGATCGTGGCCGGCCCGCACCTGAAGCTGCACCAGTGCGGCCTGCCGAAGCTGATGGCGCTCGAGCTGTTCAAGCCGTTCATCATGAGCCGGCTCGTCGAGCGGAAGATCGTCCAGAACATCAAGGCCGCCAAGCGGCACGTCGACCAGATGCAGGGCGAGGTCTGGGACATCCTGGAAGAGGTGATCCAGGAGCATCCGGTTCTGCTGAACCGCGCTCCGACGCTGCACCGCCTCGGCATCCAGGCGTTCGAGCCGACCCTCGTCGAGGGCAAGGCGATCCAGGTGCATCCGCTCGTCTGCCACGCGTTCAACGCGGACTTCGACGGCGACCAGATGGCGGTGCACGTGCCGCTGTCGGCGGAGGCGCAGGCCGAGGCGCGGATCCTGATGCTCTCGGCGAACAACATCCTCTCGCCGGCGTCGGGCCGCGCGCTCGCGACGCCGACGCAGGACATGGTGCTCGGGTCGTACTACCTGACGTACTCGAACCTGAACTTCGACGAGCTCTCGGTGGAGACGATGGACCCGCGTCCGCAGCGGTTCCGCACCGAGGAGGAGGTCGAGTTCGCGCTCGACGCGAAGCAGATCACGCTGCAGCAGCCGATCGAGTACCTGTGGGAGGGCGAGCTGATCCTCACCACGTCGGGCCGCGTGATCTTCAACGCGGAGGTCGACCGTGCATTGCGCGAGGCGGTCGGCGAGCTCGAGGGCGAGTACACGACGTACCACGACTTCATCAACCGCACGCTCTCGAAGAAGGAGCTGGGCGAGTTCATCTCGACGCTCGTCGACGAGTACGGCGCGCACACGGTGGCCGTCGTGCTCGACACGATCAAGGAGCTCGGCTTCCACTACGGCACGAAGGCCGGCGTGACGATCTCGAAGAACGACATCGTCATCCCGCCCAACAAGGAGAAGATCCTCGCCGAGTACGAGGAGCGCGTCGGGAAGGTCGAGCAGGCGTACGAGCACGGGCTCATCACCGAGTCCGAGCGTCACGAGTCGATCGTCAACATCTGGACCGAGGCGACCGACAAGGTTGCCGAGGCGATGACCGACAACCTGAACGAGCTGAACCCGATCTACATGATGGCCAACTCGGGAGCCCGCGGCTCGTTCACGCAGCTGCGCCAGCTCGCCGGGATGCGCGGCCTGATGGCGAATCCGAAGGGCGAGATCATCGAGCGCCCGATCAAGGCCAACTTCATGGAAGGCCTGTCGGTGCTCGAGTACTTCATCTCGACCCACGGCGCCCGCAAGGGCCTCGCCGACACGGCGCTCCGCACGGCCGACTCGGGCTACCTGACGCGGCGTCTCGTCGACGTCTCGCAGGACGTGATCATCCGCGAGGAGGACTGCGGCACCGCCGACTACGTCGAGCTGCCGCTGTTCACGTCGGAGGGTGTGAACAAGAGCGTCACCAGCCGGATCCTCTCCGAGGACATCTACAAGCCGCTCTCCTCCGGCAAGCCCGGCAAGACGATGGTCGCCGAGGCCAAGGAAGAGATCACGATGCCGCGCCTGCGCGAGATCGTCGAGGCGCTCGGCGAGTTCGCGGAGGACTTCGTGATGCCGGTCCGGTCGGTGCTCAAGTGCGCCGCGCAGACCGGCGTGTGCCAGGCGTGCTACGGCACGTTCCTCGCCACCGGCGAGATGTCGGAGATCGGCGACGCGGTCGGCATCATCGCCGCGCAGTCGATCGGCGAGCCGGGCACGCAGCTGACGATGCGGACCTTCCACACGGGCGGTATCGCCGGCGCCGACATCACGCACGGCCTCCCGCGCGTCGTCGAGATCTTCGAGGCGCGGAACCCGAAGGGCGCCGCGCAGCTCGCGGAGATCGGCGGCACCGTCGCGATCGAGGAGACGGAGCGGCAGATCAAGCTGACGATCCTCCCCGCGAGCGGGAACGAGGACGAGGAGAAGTCGTACACCGTCCCGCGCCGGACGCGGCTGCTCGTCGCGCACGGCCAGGTGGTGGAGGCCGGCGACGCCCTGCACGAGGGCTCGATCAACCCGGCCGATCTGCTGCGCCTGAAGGGCTACACGGCGATCGAGCTGTACCTCGTCGGCGAGGTGCAGAAGGTCTACAAGTCCCAGGGCGTCGAGATCCACGACAAGCACATCGAGCTGATCGTCCGGCAGATGCTGAAGAAGGTCCGGGTCGACAACGCCGGCAACACCGACCTCCTCCCGGGGCAGCTCGTGGACAAGATCGTGCTCGACCGGGAGAACGCCCGCGTCAAGAAGCTGAAGAAGGAGCAGGCGACGTCCGAGCCGCTCATCCTCGGCATCACGAAGGCGTCGCTCGCGACCGAGTCGTTCCTCTCCGCCGCCTCCTTCCAGGAGACGACGAAGGTGCTGACCGACGCGGCGATCGAGGGCAAGGTCGACCGGCTGCTCGGCCTGAAGGAGAACGTCATCATCGGGAAGCTGATCCCGGCGGCGACGGGGCTGAAGCGGTACCGGGCGATCGAGATCGGCCCGTCCGACAAGGTGCCGGTGACCGCCTACAAGCGGCCCGAGACCGAGGAGCAGCTGCTCGCGGCGCTCGAGGAGATCGGGACCGACGGCGGCGACGGACTCGCCGGCCTCGGCCTCGACTTCGCCGTCGAGGAAGGCGCCCCGCCGCACGACTCGCTCGACGCGGAGGAGGTCCCCGAGGTGGACTCTCCGCTCGACAAGGAGTAGCGGCGGACACGTAAACGGATCGTGAAAGGGGCGGCCGACCGGCCGCCCCTTTTGCTTCACTGGCTCGGGGCCTCGTGCAGAAACTCGCTGGACTCATCGTCGTCGGCGCGGCCGCGCTCGTGCTGGGCGCTGCTCCCGCATGGGCGCGGACGGTCGCGCCCGCGCCGTACGCGGGCCAGTGCGGCCTCCCTGTCGCGCAGCCGATCTGGGCGGAGTTCGGCTGGCCGACGGACGCGTTCAACGCGATCCTCGGCAAGCCCGGAATCGTGATCGGCGCCTCGAGCGGCGCCTACCCGGCGACGATGCGCACGACCGGCGCGGCGACGGTCTACTTCGACCTCAACTTCAACAAGCGGATCGGGACGACGACGAAGCCGGTCGACCCGTCGCTGATGCAGGCGAAGGCGCAGAGCCTGTTCACGTTCGCGGTCCAGCAGATCGGCTGCCCGACGCCGGTGATCGTCCTCAACGAGCTCTCGGGCGCGAACCTCGTCACGCCGTGGTCGGACAACAACGCGCAGTACCGCCAGAACGCGCTCACCTTCGTCCAGGATCTCGCGGCGCTCGGCGCGCACCCGGTGCTGCTCGTCGCGACGCGTCCGTACACCGGCGGCGACGCGGCCGTGTGGTGGCAGCAGGCCGCCGCGTCCGCGGAGATCGTCCGCGAGTCGTACGTGTCGGCGACCGCGACGTGGAAGCAAGGCGTCGTCCTCGGCAACCGGAACCTTCGCACCACCTACCGGCAGGCGGTCGCGGACTTCACGTCGATCGGGATCCCGGCGAACAAGGTCGGGCTGATGCTCAGCTTCGCGACGACGAAGGGCTTCGGCGGCCGCAACGGGCTCGAGCCCGCGGAGGCGTGGTACCAGGTGGCGAAGTGGCAGGAGCTCGCGGTGCAGCAGGTCGCCGCCGAGACGGGGATCGCGTCGGTCTGGTCCTGGGGCTGGGGCGAATGGAACGTCGCCGAGCAGGATCCCGACAAGCCGTACGCGCTCTGCTCGTGGCTCTGGACGAGGTCGCCGGTGCTCTGCGACGCGCCGAAGGCGATCGGGTCGGACTTCGACATTTCGCGGACGGAGGGCCAGCTCAGCCTGCTCTCCGCCGGGACGCAGTGCCTGCTCGGGAAGACGGCGCTCTCGAACGCGGCGATCCTGCAGCTGCAGCGCGTCACCGGCGATCGCGAGACGGCGTACAGCGCGCTCTACGAGCGGCTCGTCGAGTCGGCCCAGGAGCCGGTGTCGCCGACGGACGTGCTCGCGGCCGAGCGGGCGGTGATCCTTCAGAGCTTCGGCGGCAGCCGCGCCGCCTACGTGTCGGCGCTGGCGAAGGCGCACGCGAGCGTGACCGTGGCGCGCGCGATCCTCGGCGACCAGCTGCGCCAGGCGAGGATCGAGTCGCGGCTCGGCGCTCCGACTCCGTCCGCCGCCGATCTCCAGACCTTCTACACGTCGTACCCGGATCTCTCCGCCCGGCTCGTGCAGGCGAAGCCGGCGCCGTCGTGGCTCGGCAGCAAGGCGCAGGGCTTCGCCATCTCCGAGGTCGCGCCGGACCGGCTGTTCGCCCTCGCCACGGGGAAGAAGGCCGTCGTCCGCACGAGCGACGGCGTCTACGCCGTGAAGGCGCTCGCCGATCCGCTTCCGCTCGGGGCGGTCCCGTTCAGCCGGGCCAAGCCGGCGATCGCCGCCGCGCTGCGCCAGTTCGCGCGCGGCCTCGCCTTCGAGCGCTGGACGGTGGCCCGCCAGCACGGCGCTCTCGCCACCGCCATCTGCGCGAAGGACGACCTGCCGCAGCCCGCGGCGGTCGATCTGACGCAGTACCTCCCGTTCCTGCGGCTCGGCTAGGCGCTACGCGCCGACGGCCTGGCCCTTGCCGGCCTCTTTCGCTCGGTAGAGCGCCTCGTCGGCCCGCTCGAAGAAGGCGACGGAGTCGTCGCCGGACTGGAGCTCCGCGAGTCCGGCGGACAGGCGCAGGCGGCCCGCGGCGCCGATCGGCCGGTCCGAGACGACGCCCTGGATGCGCGAGTGCAGCCGCTGCGCGTCCGCGATCCCCGACTCCGGCAGGATCACGGCGAACTCGTCGCCGCCGACGCGGCAGGCGATGTCGGCGCTGCGGACGACGTCCCGGACCCGCTCGGCCGTCTCCGCGAGCACCGCGTCCCCGGCGAGGTGGCCGATCCGGTCGTTCACGTCCTTGAAGTCGTCGATGTCGAAGACGATGAGGGCGGCTTTGCGGTTGTAGCGGTGTGCGCGCGCGACCTCGCGGGCGAGCGTCTCGTGGAAGTAGCGGCGGTTGTGGAGCCCGGTGAGGCCGTCGAGATCGGCGAGCTGGCGCGCCTCCCGGAAGCGGCGCGCGTTCTCGATCGCCGGGCCCGCGCGGAGTGCGAGCTCCTCGAGCCGGCGGACGTCCTTCTCCTCGAAGCGCCGCGCCTCGGTGCGCGTGAAGACGGTGAGATACCCGACGCGGCCGCCGTCGTCGGCGAGCGGCACCGCGAGCCCGCTGTGGACGAGCTCGTCCGCCTCGGGCAGTCCCTCCGGGTAGCGGTAGACGATCTCGATCGAGCGGGCGGGCCGGCCGTCCGGCGGGCCTGCGATCGCCTGGCGCTCCGCCTCCTCGGCGGACAGTCCCAGGGTGGCGATGATCGGCTTGTCGTGGGCCTCGAGGCGGATCAGGGCCGCGTCGGCTCCGGGCAGCTTGCTCGCCGCCTCGAGCGTCCGTGCGAGCACCTCGTCGAGGTCGATCGAGCCCGCGATCTCGCCCAGGAAGCGGCTTCGGCGGCCCTCCTCCTCGGCCCGGACGACCGCGCCGGCCAGCTCCTGCGCGAGTTCGTCCATGCGGAACTCGAGCGTCCGGACGACCTCGTCGACCCGGTCGTCGGCGCGCCGTCCCGAGCGGCGGACGAGCAGGACGAGCAGAACTGCGAGCAGCAGAACGCAGGCGCCGAACGCCGCGGCGATACCGATGTCCATGTGTGTCACGCAGAGAACCCGAAACGAGAGAGCGCAGATCTTCCGGCCGCAGCCGGGCTCGTCTCACTGTAAACGGGCCTGCGGTCCTAAGCTATCCTGTGAAAGTCGTAATTCGCCGTCCGGCCCCACGCCGTGCGACGACGTTTTTCCCGCTCACGATGCGGGTTTGACGGGCACATGGACCTCGGCTACCATGCCGCGGGCGGTTGGCAGGGGCTTGACCCCAGCCGGCCGTATCTTTGTGAAAGGGAGAAAAAGCACTTCATGCCGACCGTGAATCAGCTCGTCCGGAAGGGCCGCAAGGCCCCCCAGGCGAAGACGAAGACGCCCGCGCTCGCCGGCTCGCCGCAGAAGCGCGGCGTCTGCACGCGCGTCTACACGACCACCCCGAAGAAGCCGAACTCGGCTCTCCGGAAGGTCGCGCGCGTCCGTCTCACGAACGGCATGGAGATCGGCGCCTACATCCCCGGCGAGGGCCACAACCTGCAGGAGCACTCGGTCGTGCTCGTGCGCGGCGGCCGCGTCAAGGATCTCCCGGGCTTCCGCTACAAGATCATCCGCGCCGCGCTCGACACGGGCGGCGTCGCGGATCGCAAGCAGGCGCGCTCGAAGTACGGCGCGAAGAGAGGCTCCTGATGCCGCGTCGTGGCGAAGTCCAGGTCAGGCCGGTCGAGGCCGACTCGGTCTACGGGTCGCCGCTCGTGACGCAGGTGATCAACAAGGTCATGCTCGACGGCAAGAAGTCGATCGCCGAGCAGATCGTCTACTCCGCGCTCGACACCGTGAGCACGAAGACCGGCCGGCCGCCGGTCGAGGTGCTCGAGCAGGCCGTGAAGACGGTCACGCCGGTGCTCGAGGTGCGCGGCCGCCGCGTCGGCGGCGCGAACTACCAGGTGCCCGTCGAGGTGCCGCAGCGCCGCGCCCGCACGCTCGCCGTGCGCTGGCTCGTGACGTTTGCGCGCGAGCGGCGCGAGAAGGGCATGAGCACGAAGCTGGCAAACGAGATTCTCGACGCGCTCAATCAGCAGGGCGGCGCGTTCAAGCGCAAAGACGACGTCTACCGGATGGCGCAGGCCAACAAGGCCTTCGCGCATTACCGCTGGTAGACAGGGAAGAAGGAATCACTTGAGCACCAAGACCACAGAGACGAGCGTCGCGCTCGACCACGTCCGGAACATCGGGATCATGGCCCACATCGATGCGGGCAAGACGACGACGACCGAGCGGATCCTCTACTACACCGGCCGCACCCACAAGATGGGCGAGGTCCACGAGGGCGCTGCGACGATGGACTGGATGGCCCAGGAGCAGGAGCGGGGCATCACGATCACGTCGGCTGCGACGACGGCGTTCTGGCGCGACCATCGCATCAACATCATCGATACGCCCGGGCACGTGGACTTCACCGTCGAGGTGGAGCGGAGCCTGCGCGTCCTCGACGGCGCCATCGCCGTCTTCGACGCCGTCGCGGGCGTCCAGCCGCAGTCGGAGACCGTCTGGCGGCAGGCCGACAAATACAAGGTTCCGCGCATCGCGTTCATCAACAAGATGGACCGCACCGGCGCGAACTTCTTCGCCTCCGTGCAGTCGATGCGCGACCGGCTCGGCGCCAATCCGGTGCCGGTGCAGATCCCGATCGGCGCCGAGGACAACTTCCGCGGCGTCGTCGATCTCGTCGAGATGCAGGCCGTCGTCTACAAGGACGACCTCGGCCAGGAGTACGACACCACCGACATTCCCGCAGAGCTCGCCGAGCAGGCGCACGAGTACCACCACCAGCTGATCGACGTCATCTCGGCCTTCGACGACGAGGTACTCGAGGCGTACATCGAGGACGAGGGCTCGGTCACGCCGGACATGGTCCGGCGCGCCGTCCGCGCGGCCACGATCGCCGACGAGATCACGCCGGTGCTGCTCGGCTCCGCGTTCAAGAACAAGGGCGTTCAGCCGCTGCTCGACGCGGTGATCGACTATCTCCCGAGCCCGCTCGACGTGCCGCCGATGATCGGCATCGACCCGAAGACCGAGCAGGAGATCGAGCGGCTGCCGTCGACCGACCAGCCGTTCTCGGCGCTCGCCTTCAAGGTGATGTCCGACCCGTACGTCGGCAAGCTCACCTACTTCCGCGTCTACTCGGGAAAGATCAAGGCGGGCGACCGCGTCCTCAACACGACCACCGGCAAGACCGAGCGCATCGGCCGCATCCTCCAGATGCACGCGAACCACCGCGAGGAGCGCGAGGAGATCATGGCGGGCGAGATCGCCGCCGGCGTCGGCCTCAAGAACACGACGACGGGCGATACGCTCGCCGCCGAGAACGCTCCGATCGTCCTCGAGTCGATGACCTTCCCCGAGCCCGTCATCCAGGTCGCCGTCGAGCCGAAGTCGAAGGCCGACCAGGACAAGCTGGGCGCCGGTCTCGCACGCCTCGCCGAGGAGGACCCGACCTTCCGCGTCTCATCCGACGAGGAGACGGGGCAGACGCTGATCGGCGGCATGGGCGAGCTGCACCTCGAGATCATCGTCGACCGCCTCAAGCGCGAGTTCAACGTCGACGCGAACGTCGGCCGCCCGCAGGTCGCGTACCGCGAGACCGCCGGCCGGCCGGTCGAGAACATCCGCGAGAAGTTCGTCCGCCAGACCGGCGGCTCGGGCCAGTACGCGGACGTCGTCATCAACCTCACGCCGCGCGAGCCGGGCGCCGGATACGAGTTCTCCGACAAGATCACCGGCGGCAAGATCCCGAAGGAGTACATCCCGGCGGTCAACGCGGGAATCACGGAGGCGATGGACTCCGGCGTCCTCGCGGGCTACCCGGTCGTCGACGTCGGCATCGAGCTCACCGACGGGTCGTACCACGAGGTCGACTCGAGCGAGCGCTCCTTCAAGATCGCCGGCTCGATGGCGTTCAAGGAAGCGCTGAAGCGCTCCAAGCCGAAGCTGCTCGAGCCCGTGATGGCCGTCGAGGTGACGACGCCCGAGGACTACCTCGGCGACGTGATGGGCAACCTCAACAGCCGCCGTGGCCGCATCGAGTCGATGAATCCCCTGGGCAATGCCCAGATCATCAAGGCGAGCGTCCCGCTGTCGGAGATGTTCGGGTATGCGACCGACCTGCGCTCGATGACGCAGGGTCGCGCCGATTTCACCATGCAGTTCGATCGGTACGAGGAAGTGCCTTCGTCGATCGCCAGCGAGATCATCGACGCTGGTTCCAACTAGGACCGAAGAGGAGATCAGGGAGCCACTTATGGCCAAGCAGAAGTTCGAGCGCACGAAGCCGCACGTCAACGTCGGCACCATCGGTCACATCGACCACGGCAAGACGACGCTGACCGCCGCCATCACGAAGGTGCTGTCCGAGAGCGGGACCGGCACCGCCGCGACGTCTTTCGACGACATCGACAAGGCTCCGGAGGAGCGGCAGCGCGGCATCACCATCAACACCGCGCACGTCGAGTACGAGACGGCGAACCGGCATTACGCGCACGTCGACTGCCCGGGGCACGCCGACTACATCAAGAACATGATCACGGGCGCCGCCCAGATGGACGGCGCGATCCTCGTGGTCTCGGCCGCCGACGGCCCGATGCCGCAGACGCGCGAGCACATCCTGCTCGCCCGCCAGGTGCAGGTGCCGGCGATCGTCGTCGCGCTGAACAAGGCGGACATGGTCGACGATCCCGAGCTGCTCGAGCTCGTCGAGATGGAGGTGCGCGAGCTCCTCTCCCGCTACGAGTTCCCCGGCGACGACATCCCGGTCATCCAGGTCTCGGCGCTGAAGGCGCTCGAGGGCGACGCGGAGTGGACGCCGAAGATCCTCGAGCTGATGGAAGCGGTCGACTCCTACATCCCGGAGCCGACGCGTGACGTCGACAAGCCGTTCCTGATGCCGATCGAGGACGTGTTCACGATCACCGGCCGCGGCACCGTCGTGACCGGGCGCATCGAGCAGGGCCAGTGCAAGGTCGGCGACGAGGTCGAGGTCATCGGCATCCATCCGGAGACGACGAAGACGGTCGTCACCGGTCTCGAGATGTTCCAGAAGACCCTCGACTACGCGCAGGCCGGCGACAACGCGGGCGCACTCCTCCGCGGCATCAAGCGCGAGGAGGTCGAGCGCGGCCAGGTCGTCGCGAAGCCGGGCTCGATCACGCCGCACACGCACTTCAAGGCCGAGGTCTACGTCCTGTCCAAGGACGAGGGCGGCCGGCACACGCCGTTCTTCAACGGCTACCGCCCGCAGTTCTACTTCCGGACGACGGACGTGACCGGCTCGATCAAGCTGCCGGAGGGCCAGGAGATGGTCATGCCGGGCGACAACACGAACATGGAGATCGAGATGATCCAGCCGATCGCAATGGATCAGGGTCTCCGCTTCGCGATCCGTGAGGGTGGCCGCACCGTCGGCGCCGGCGCGGTGACCGAGATCATCAAGTAGCAAGCAAACGACTGAGTGAGAGGAGGCGCCGGTGCCACAGCAGAAGATCCGAATCAGGCTGAAGGGTTATGACCACCAGCAGGTGGACAAGTCCGCGAAGGACATCGTGGACACGGCCCAGCGCACCGGCGCCACCATCACCGGTCCCGTGCCCCTGCCCACCGAGAAGAACGTCTACTGCGTGATCCGGTCGCCCTTCAAGGACAAGGACTCGCGGGAGCACTTCGAGGTGCGCACGCACAAGCGCCTGATCGACATCCATTCGCCCACCCCGAAGACGGTCGACTCGCTCATGCGGCTCGACCTGCCGGCCGGCGTCGACATCGAGATCAAGCTCTAGTCATGAAGGGCATCCTCGGCAGGAAGATCGGCATGACCCAGCTCTTCGACGCGGAGAGCGGCTCCGTCACCCCGGTGACGGTGATCGAGGCAGGCCCGTGCCCGGTCGTCGCCGTGCGCACGCCGGACGCCGACGGCTACGAGGCCGTGCAGCTCGCGTGGGAGTTGGTCGCCGAGCGCAAGATCTCGAAGCCGGAGCGCGGCCACCTCGCCAAGAACGGGGTCGACGGCGCCTACCGGCATCTCGTCGAGTTCCGCGGCCACTTCGCCGAGGCGGTGCAGGGGGAGAACGTCACGGTCGAGATCTTCCAGCCGGGCGACAAGGTGAAGGTCGCGGGCACCTCGATCGGCAAGGGCTTCCAGGGCACGATCAAGCGCCACCGGTTCCACCGCGGCCCGGTCACGCACGGCTCGCACAACGTCCGTGCGCCGGGCTCGATCGGCGCGTCCGCGACGCCGTCGCGCGTCTTCAAGGGCATGAAGATGGCGGGCCGGATGGGCGGCAAGCGCGTCACCCAGACTGGGCTGACCGTGCATGCGATCGACGCCGAGAAGAACCTCCTGCTGATCAAGGGCGCCGTCCCAGGCCCGAAGAACAGCATGGTCGAGATCAGGGAGATGTCGCGCTGATGGCTGCTCTGAAGGCTCCGCTGCTCGATCCGGCCGGCAAGGCGGCGAAGGACGTCTCGCTCGAGGCGGCCGTGTTCGGCGTCGAGCTGAAGCCGCACCTCGTGCACGAGGCCGTTCGCGCCGAGCTGAACGCGCAGCGCCAGGGCACGAAGGCGGCGAAGAGCCGCGGGCTCGTCTCCGGCGGCCGCGCGAAGCCGTGGCGCCAGAAGGGCACCGGCCGCGCGCGCCAGGGCACGATCCGCGCGCCGCAGTTCACCGGCGGCGGCGTCGCGTTCGCTCCCTCGCCTCGCTCGTTCGATCTGAAGGTGAACAAGAAGGCGTTCAAGGCGGCCTTCCGCTGCGCGCTGTCGGATCACGCACAGGCCGGCACGATCGGCGTCCTCGACGCTGCCGCGTTCGCCGAGCCGTCGACGAAGACCGCGTCGTCGCTCCTGGCGAAGTGGGGCAAGAGCACGCCGACCGTCGTCGTCGCGCTGGAGGACGAGGCCAATCTCGTCAAGAGCTTCCGCAACCTCGATCGCGTGGTCGTCACGACTCCGTCCGAGCTCGAGGTCGCCGCCGTCGTCTGGGCGCGGTCGCTGCTCGTCAGCGAGGCCGCGCTGCCGGTCGTCCAGGGGAGGGCGTCATGAGCCTCCATCCGGGCGAGATCCTGATCGCCCCGATCATCTCGGAGAAGAGCTACAGCCAGATTGCGCTGAACCGGTACACGTTCAAGATCCACCAGGACGCGCATCGGACGCAGGTGCGGCAGGCGGTCGAGGAGCTCTTCGACGTCAAGGTCGTGGCCGTCAACATCATCAAGGTCCAGCCCAAGCCGAAGCGGCGCGGGGTCACCAAGGGCATCCGCCCCGGTTGGAAGAAGGCCGTCGTCCAGCTCAAGGCGGGCGACTCGATCGAGATCTTCGAGGGGGCTCAGCTGTAATGCCGATCCGTCGCTACAAGCCGACGTCGCCGGGCCGTCGCTTCATGTCGGTCTCCACGTTCGAGGAGATCACGAAGACGACGCCGGAGAGGAGCCTGCTCGAGCCGGTGACGAAGAAGGGCGGCCGCAACAACAACGGCCGCATCACGACTCGCCACCAGGGCGGCGGACACAAGCGCCGCTACCGCATCATCGACTTCAAGCGTCTGAAGGACGGCGTCCCGGCGAAGGTCGCCGCGATCGAGTACGACCCGAACCGGTCGGCCCGCATCGCGCTGCTGCACTACGCCGACGGCGCGAAGGCATACATCCTCGCTCCCGCGCAGCTGAACGTCGGCGCGACGGTGCAGTCCGGTCCGGACGCCGACATCAAAGTCGGCAACGCGCTTCCGCTGGAGAACATCCCGACCGGCACGCTCGTCCACAACGTCGAGCTGAAGCCGGGGCAGGGCGCGAAGATGGCGCGCTCCGCCGGCTCGGGCATCCAGCTCGTGGCGAAGGACCAGGGTTACGCCGTGCTCCGCCTGCCGTCCGGCGAGATGCGCCGCGTTCCGCTCACCTGCCGCGCGACCGTCGGCCAGGTCGGCAACGTCGACCACCAGAACATCACGGGAGGCAAGGCGGGCCGGAGCCGCTGGCGCGGCAAGCGCCCGTCGGTGCGCGGCTCGGCGATGAACCCGGTCGACCATCCGCACGGCGGCGGCGAGGGCAAGTCGAAGGGCGGCCGCCATCCGGTCACCCCGTGGGGCGTCCCGACGCTCGGCAAGCGCACGCGCGCGAAGCACAAGGAGTCGAACAAGCTGATCGTCCGCGGCCGGCGCCGCGGGAAGGAGGGTCGCCGCTGATGAGTAGGTCGAGCAAGAAGGGCCCGTTCGTGCAGGAGCGGCTGCTGAGCCGGATCCAGGCGATGAACGAGTCCGGTCAGAAGAACATGATCCGCACCTGGTCGCGGTCGTCGACGGTCTTCCCGGAGATGGTCGGCCACACGATCGCGGTGCACGACGGCCGCAAGCACGTGCCGGTGTTCGTCAACGAGCAGATGGTCGGACACAAGCTCGGCGAGTTCGCGCCGACGCGGACGTTCCGCGGCCATTCCGGCGACAGAGCGGCGAAGGTGAAGCGCTAGTGGCGGTTGCAGAGCAGACCCGCGAGCAGACCGTTCGCGCCCAGGCGAAGTGGGTGCACTCGAGCGCGCGCAAGGCGCGGCTCGTCACCGACCTCATCCGCGGCCGCTCCGTGCCCGAGGCACGGACGATCCTCGCGTTCTCGCAGCGTGCGGTCGCGCACGACATCGAGAAGGTGCTGCGCTCCGCCGTCGCGAACGCGGAGTCCCGCCCGGACCTGCTCTGGAACGGCGACGACCTCGTCGTCGTCATCGCCTACGCCGACGAGGGCCCGACGCTGAAGCGCTGGCGCGCACGCGCGCGCGGCCGCGTCGCACGCATCCGCAAGCGCACCTGCCATATCACGCTGGAGCTGGCACAGAGCCCTGCCGCGGTCGCCGCAGCGGCCGCCGCCGCAGAAGCGAAGCCGCGCCGGCAGCGCGCGCCGAAGGCCGAGCCTGCCGCTGAGACCGAGACCGAGACCGAGACCGTGACCGAGACCGACGAGACGACGACTCCCGAGCCGACGGCCGAAGCCGCAGCGGCCCCCGCGGAAGAGCAGCCCAAGCGGCGCTCCCGCAAGAAGACCGAGAGCGAGGACAACTAGTGGGCCAGAAAATCCATCCCGGCGGGATGCGCGTCGGCGTCATCCACGACTGGAAGTCGAACTGGTACACGGGCCCGAAGGAGTTCCCGGCGTACCTGCTCGAGGACATCCGCATCCGCGAGCACATCTACAAGAAGCTTTCGCACGCGGGACTGTCGGACATCCTGATCCGCAAGGACAAGCAGCGGATCACGGTCGACATCTACACCGCCCGCCCCGGCATCGTCATCGGCAAGTCGGGAGTCGAGGTCGACGCGCTCCGCAAAGAGCTGCATGCGATCACGCAGAAGAACGTCCACATCAACATCAACGAGATCAAGCGCCCCGAGCTCGACGCGAAGCTCGTCGCGCAGTCGATCGCCGAGCAGCTGTCGAACCGCGTCGCGTTCCGCCGCGCCATGAAGCGCGCGCTCGCGTCCGCGATCCGCTCCGGCGCGGCCGGCGTGAAGATCCAGTGCTCGGGCCGCCTCGGCGGCGGTGAGATGAGCCGGCGCGAGACCTACAACGAGGGACGCGTGCCGCTGCACACGATCCGCGCCGACATCGACTACGGCTTCGTCGAGGCGAAGACGACGTACGGCCGCATCGGCGTGAAGGTCTGGATCAACAAGGGCGAGATCATGCCGGAGGGCTTCGACAGCGTCAGCACCGGCGACCAGCGCCTCGGCGACCAGGACGCGCGCCGTCGCCGTGGCGGGGCGACCGAGGGTCTCGGCGCCTCCCGTGAGAGCGGCCGCGGACGCGGTCCCGACCGTGAGGGCCTCGGCCCGGTCAAGCGCCGTCGCGGTCCCGGCGGCGGCGGTGCGGGCGGTGCAGGCGGCGGCGGACGCGGTGCAGGCGGCCGCGGTCCCGGCGGCAGCGGCGGACGCGGACGCGGTCCCGCCGCGGGCGCGCGTCCGGCAGCGGGCGGTCGCCCGGCGGGCGGTCGCGAGCGCAGCGCCGACAAGCCGAAGCCCAACGAGCAGGCTCCCGAGACGCCGACGACGGACATGCCGGTGGTCGAGCCGCAGGTCGAGCCGGCAGCGGTCGAGCCGACCCCGCCGCCGACGGCGGAGGCTCCCGAGACGAAGGCTCCCGAGACGACCGAGGGTGAGAAGTAGATGCTGCTGCCCAAGAAGACGAAGTACCGCAAGGTCCATCGCGGCCGCCGGCGCGGCGAGGCGAAGGGCCAGACCA
>Ga0265338_10001637_pt1 | contig 35838 bp, 39 predicted proteins | sample 42126metaG_FD_193579 | JGI IMG/M metagenome (GOLD analysis project Ga0265338, IMG submission 193579) | Rhizosphere microbial communities from Carex aquatilis grown in University of Washington, Seatle, WA, United States - 4-21-26 metaG | ecosystem: Host-associated > Plants > Roots > Rhizosphere...
ACTCGATGGACTACCGCGAGTGCGGCGCCATCCGGATCGCCCTGTCGGCGGCCTCGGTCGCGGAGCTGACCCAGATCGCGGCGACCGCCAAGGTCACCGGCCTGCCGGTGGAATTCCTGACCGACGCTCAACTGCGGGACCTATGCCCGGTGCTGGAACGAACCGATGGCATCAAGGCCGCTCTATGGTCGCCCACCTGCGGCTACCTCCAGCCGAACAGCCTGGTGGCCGCCTACGCCAGCGCCGCGCGGGACCTCGGCGTGACGATCGCACCGAACGCCGCCGTGACCGGCATCGGGATCGGGCACGGGGCCGTCCAGGCCATATCGACCAAGGAAGGCAAGTTCGCCACCGAGCAGGTGATCATCGCCGCCGGGCCGTGGTCGGCCGCGCTGGCGAAACTCGCCGGGATCGAGCTGCCGATCGTCCCGGTGCTGCATGAGTACTTCGTCACCGAGCCGGTCCCCGGCTGGCACGCCGACCTGCCCTGCCTGCGCATTCCCGAGGTGCAGGTGTACGCGCGCGGCGAGAGCGGGCGGGTGCTCTGCGGCGGTTTCGAGAACCAGGGCACCAGCCTGGACCCGCGGACGGTGACCGTGGCTTCCCCGCTGCCCGCGGCGCCGGACTGGGACATCCTGGCCGGCTTCGGTGCGAGCCTCGGCCGGTTCGTGCCCAGCCTGTCCGAGGCGGGCGTGAGCACCACGTTCCAGGGCTGGCCGACGTTCATCCCGGACGGGCGCTTCCTGGTCGGGCCGGTAAGCGCGATCCGCGGCCTGGTGCTCGCGGCCGGCTGCAACGCGCACGGGGTCTCCGGCTCCGCCGGGCTCGCCATGCACCTGCTGGAAAGCCTGGGCCCGGACCCCTCGCCGTACGTGCGCTCGCTCAGCCCGGATCGCTACCTGCCGCGCACCTGGTCATGGGAGGATGCCGAACGCCAGGCCCGCGCGGTCTACGAGACCTACTACCCGATGCCCGGAGTCCCGGCGTAACACCGGCGCCTGCCGCAGCCATTCGGGCCACCCCGAGATATCTCACGCCAGTTCCGCAGCCGGAGGCCAGGTCACACCGCGGGGTGCATGGCGGTCAGGCCGCCGTCCACGTTCAGCGTGATGCCGGTGACGTAGCTGGCGTCCGGGCCGCACAGGAACGAGACGGCGCCGGCCACCTCGGCGGCACTGCCGACCCGGCGCAGCGGGCTGATCCGGCCCAGCGCCTCAGCGTCGAGGGTGGCCACGAACGGCTCGCTGAGCGGGGTCAGCACCCAGCCCGGCGCGACCGCATTGACCAGGATGCCCAGCGCCGCGAGTTCCACCGCCATCGACTTGGTGAGCGAGATGATCGCGGCCTTCGAGGCGTTGTAGTGCGCGAACTCGGCCTCGGACAGCTGGCCGTTGGTGGAGGCGATGTGCACGATCCGGCCGCCGCCCACCTCGCGCATCGAGCGCGCGGCCAGGCCGCTGATCAGCACCGGCCCGCGCAGGTTGATGTCCATCAGCGCGTCCCAGCTGGCCGCCGTGAAGTCGAGGAACGGCACCGGGGCATAGACCCCGGCGTTGTTGACCAGCACGTCGATCCGGCCGAACCGCTCGGTGACCGCGGCGACCAGTCCGGCGCAGTCGTCCACCGAGCCGACATCCGCCCGCAGCCCGAGCACGCGGTCCGCACGGCCGGGCCTGCTGGCCGCCTCGCCGAGCCTGCTGGCGGCCGCCTCGATCTCCGCCTGCTGGCGGGCACAGAATGCGACCGCGTAACCGTCCGCGAGCAGCCGCTCGGCGCACGCATAGCCGATTCCCTTGGACCCGCCGGTGACCAGCGCGACTCTATCCATCGTTCCTCCCGCTGGCCTGGGCGATGACCGATTCGAGCGCGGGGTCCGCCAGCTTGGCCCGGGTCCAGTGCCAGCGCTTGACGGCCTCGTCCCAGTAGTCGAAGGACTCGTCCGGCGAATCGCTGAGCAGCCCGTCCATCCCGACGAACAGCAGGGACCAGGTGTACTGGGCGGCGATGCCGAACAGCCGCGCCCGGGCCTGCTGCACCGGCTCATGGCGGCCGAAGTACGCCTCGCACAGCACCGCGATCTGGTCCGGGTTGTAGTCCCCCTCCATGGCCACGTCGCCTACATCGAACATCGGGTCGTTCATGCCGGAGAAGTCGTAGTCGATCAGCCGGACCCGCCCGTCATCCATGACGTTCTTGGCCAGCAGGTCGTTGTTGCTCGGCACCGGCGGCAGCCGGTGCGCATCGAGCGCCGACTGGATGCGGCGCATGGTCGGCAGGTGGTCAAGCAGGCCGTTAGGGCTGTCCAGGGAGTATTTCGCGAGCAGCCCGAGGTAGTCCTCCAGGAACTCCCAGATCACGATCGAGTTCCGCATCGGCGGCGCCAGCGTGTGCAGATCCCTGATGGCCCGGCCGATCCGGGGGATGTAGTCCCGGTGCGCGAGATCGGGCGTGTCCAGCGTCACGCCGTTGATGTACTCCAGCACGATCGCCGGGATGCCCGGCAGCGCCTCAAGGACCTGGGCGCCGACCCCGGATTGGCCGGCCGCGATGGTGTTGGCGATGAGGTCGCCGATGGGGATCATCAGCCCGAAGTCGTCCATCTCCTGGGTCAGGAACTTAACGACGTACCGCTTTTCCGCGCCGGTGGTGACCAGGTAGGTGACGTGCGCCAGGCCGCCGAAGAGCTGCTTCCAGGTCAGCGGCTGCCCGCGGAGCACCGCCGCGGACCCGGCCGCCTGCTCCATCTGCGCGGCGAAACGCTGGTCCGCGGTGCTCCCGGCGTTCTGCGCGGTCACGGCAGCTGCCGCTGGTGGGCTGTGCGGGAGCTGGTCACGGCTCGGGATGGAACTGCTCGATCGCGATCGGGGCGGCATGCAGCCGGCGCGACCTGGCCGCGTAGAAGACCACGCCGACCAGCAGCGGCAGGCCGATGATCAGCCAGGCCATCGGCAGGTCCTTGAGGAAGAAGCCGCCGGTGGTGCCGGAGATCTGGTTGTAGGTGGGGTTGGTGGCCAGCCGCGGCCAGAGCAGGTCGAACGCGGTCAGGCCGGTGCCGACCACGGCGACGATGTTGACCGGCAGGCCCCACCGGCCCAGCGCGAAATGCCCCTTGACCTTGGGCCAGCCGCGCAGCCGGTAGATCAGCGTCACGCCCATGACCAGGAAGTAGGCCAGGTACATGGCGGCGGTCGCGCCGCCGACGATGGACGGCGTCTTGGTGGTGAACACGAACACCGGGACGAGGGACAGGGCACCGATCAGCAGTACCGCCGCCCACGGCGAGCCGTCCTTGAGCGTCCTGGCGAACGTGCGGGAGAACGGCACCTGGCCATCGCGGGCCATCCCGTAGATGTGCCGCACGGCACCAGTGAACATGGTGTTCGTCGCCACGATCAGGCCGATGGCGACCACCGCGAGGAAGATCTTGAACACCGAGCTGGACAGGTGCGCGGTGATCGCGTTCTGGGCGGGGACCCCGCCCAGCATGGCCGCCTTCATGTCCGGGATCGACGGGGTGAGGGTCAGGTAGAACAGGAACCCGCAGGTGATGGCGAACAGGTAGGCGCCGATCACCGCGCGCGGCGCGGACCGTCCCGCGTTCAGGGTTTCCTCGCCGAGCGTGCCGCCGTTCTCGAACGTGTACAGCACCCACAGGGCGTTGAACACGCCCGCACCGAGGAACAGCGGGACGAACTTGCCGAGCGAGCTGAGCGCCTGGACCGACGCGACGCCCTTGGCGTCGGTGGTGACGGTGGCCGTCTGGGTCAGGTTGCCGAAGTGCTTGGCGCCGAGGATGAACGTGACCAGGCAGACGATGGTGACGACGGACAGTTCTGCCACCATGGCCCACTGGGCGACGCGGCCCAGGATGCCGATCTGCACCACGTTCCAGGCCACCGCGATCACGGCCGCTATCACGATGATGATCTCGTCGGTGGTGAAGCTGGGGGCCAGGTTGAACAGCGGGTGGATCAGCACCGGCAGGCTGGCGTAGTACGCGGTCATCAGCGGGAACATCGCGCCCGCGTAGATCCAGCCGAGCCACCAGCCGGTGCGCCGCCCGGCCAGGATCGTGGGCCACTGGTACATGCTGCCCGCGAACGGGTACTTGGACGCCAGCTCGGCGATGACCAGCACCATCGCGCCGACGCTGATGGCGACCAGCGGCCAGCCCCAGAACTCCGAGCCGCCCACCGAGCCCACGGAGAACCCGTACAGCGAGAACAGGCCGCCGAACACGCCGACGCCCGCGAAGGTCAGTGCCCCGTTGGTGAGAGTGGTGAGCGCGCGGCTCAGGTGCCCGGCGGCCGGAACAGCCTGCTCCGTGCCCGTGGTCTCGACTGTGCCCATCCGACGAACCGTCCCTCCGCTAATGGGTGGTCCATTTAGGTCGACGGCGCCCTAATTGGGCGAACTCTAACGTAGCCATCTTGACGTGACAAGACATCTGCTCAAGGCGAGCGCATCAGCGCAGTGTGTGATGACGGCAGGTACCGGGGGTGGGCCTGCCTCCTCGTGACAGGACCGGCGCACAGCGATATGGTTCGCCCAAATAGCGCGAACGGTGCGGTGATCCGCGCCCGACGAACGGAGAGCGACGATGCCAGTCGTGGATGTTCCGCAGCGGGCCCGGGTCGTGATCGTCGGGGGCGGCATCGTCGGCTGCAGCGTCGCCTACCACCTGGCTGAACTCGGCTGGACCGACGTCGTCCTGGTGGAGCAGGGCCAGCTGTCCTGCGGCACCACCTGGCACGCGGCGGGCATCATCGGGCAGCTGCGCACCCATGCCTCGCTGACCCGGCTGATGCTCGACAGCAGCCGGCTCTACGCCGACCTGGAGTCGCTGACCGGGCAGGGCACCGGCTGGAACCAGAGCGGGGCGCTGTGGGTCGCCGCCTCGCCGGACCGGATGACGCAACTGCGCCGCACCGTGGACCTGGCCACGGCCCAGGGCGTGGAAACGCACATCATCTCGGTGGCGGAGGCCGCGGCCGCCTGGCCGCTGATGTACCCGGATGACCTGGTCGGCGCCGTGTGGCTGCCCAACGACGCCAAGGCCAACCCGGCCGACATCACCCAGGCCCTGGCCAAGGGAACGCGGCAGGCCGGTGCGACGATCATCGAGCGGACGAAGGTGACCGGCTTCGTGCTGCACCGCGGCCGGGTGACCACAGTGCGGACCGCGCGCGGCGACATCGAGTGCGAGTACGTGGTGAACTGCGCCGGCCAGTGGGCCAAGGCACTCGGCGACCAGGTAGGCGTGACCATCCCGCTGCAGCCCGCGGAGCACTTCTACATCGTCACCGAGGCCATCGACGGGCTGGACCGGAGCACGCCCACGCTGCGCGACCCGGACTCCTTCACCTACTTCAAGGAGGAGGTACGCGGGCTGCTGATGGGCGGTTTCGAGCCGAACGCCAAGCCGTGGCTCGCCTCGGACGAGATCCCCGAGCCGTTCGAGTTCCAGTTGCTGCCCGAGGACTGGGACCAGTTCGACATCCTGATGCGCGGGGCCATCCACCGGGTGCCGGTGATGGAGAAGACCGGCGTGAAGAAGTTCTACAACGGGCCGGAGAGCTTCACCCCGGACCACAACTTCATCCTGGGCCAGGCACCGCAACTGCAGAACTACTTCGTGGCGGCGGGCTTCAACTCCTCGGGCATCGCGTTCGGCGGCGGCGCGGGCGCCGCCCTGGCCCGCTGGATCGTGGCCGGCGAGCCGGATCTGGACCTCAGCCCGGTGGACATCCGCAGGTTCGCGCCGTTCCAGGGAAACAAGCGCTGGCTGCGCGGCCGGGTGCAGGAGATCGTCGGCCTGCACTTCGCGATGGCCTGGCCGAACCGGGAGCCGGAGAGTTCCCGGGGCGTGCGCCGCTCCCCGGTGCACCACCTGCTGGAGTCGCACCGGGCCTGCTTCGGGACGAAGCTGGGCTGGGAGCGGGCCAACTGGTTCGCCCCGCCCGGGGTCAAGCCGGTCACCGAGTACGGCTGGGGCCGGCCGAACTGGTTCGCCTTCAGCGCGGCCGAGCATCAGGCCACCCGCGAGCAGGTCGCGCTGTTCGACCAGAGCTCGTTCGCGAAGATCGCGGTACGCGGCCCGGACGCCGAGGCGGCCCTGCAGTGGCTGTGCGCGGGCGACGTCGCCGTGCCGGACGGCCGGACGGTCTACACCGGCCTGCTGAATGACCGCGGCGGGTACGAGGCCGATGTCACCGTGACCAGGATCGCCTGGAATGAGTACCTGCTGGTGACCAGCAGCGGCCAGGCCACCCATGACCTGGACTGGCTCCGCCGCGGGGTGCCGGACGGACTGCGGGCCGAATTCTTCGACGTGACATCAGGCTCCGCCGTGCTCAGCGTGATGGGACCGCGGTCCCGTGAGCTGCTGGCCGGACTGTCTGGTGACGACCTGTCCAGCGGGGTGTTTCCGTTTGGCTGGAGCCGGGAGATTGACCTGGCCGGGCTGACCGTCCGGGCGACCCGGCTCACCTTCGTCGGGGAACTCGGCTGGGAGCTGCACGTGCCCAGCGAGGCGGCGGTCGCGGCGTTCGAGCGGCTCACCGACCCGGGCGGCACGGTGCTGCCCATGCTGGCCGGCTACTACGCGATCGACTCGCTGCGGATGGAGAAGGCGTACCGGGTCTGGGGGCGCGAGCTGACGCCCGATACCACGCCGGTCGAGGCCGGGCTGGCGTTCACCTGCAAGATGGCGTCCGGCATCGACTTCCGCGGCCGCGACGCGGTGCGCAGGCACCAGGCGGAGGGCGTGACCCGGCGGCTGGCCAGTTTCGTCGTCGCCGACCCGGGCGCTTACGCGTGGGGCAACGAGCTGCTGCTCCGGGACGGTGAGCCAGTCGGCTTCGTCACCTCGGCCGCCTTCGGGCACACCCTCGGCGCGACCGTGCTGCTCGGCTATGTGCAGCGCCGCGAGGGCGGGAAGGCAGACCGGCAGTGGCTGGAAGCGGGCAGGTATCAGGTGGCAATCGGCGGCGACCTCTACGATGCCGCGATGACGCTACGGTCGCCCTACGATCCGGAGCGAACCCGGATCGGGGCCTGAGCGGCCCCGGCGGCAGGCCGGCCTGGGGGCTGAGCGGCTTCGGGGGCCGCCGCGGCGCCGTACGCCCAGGCGATCACCCGGGTCCGGTCGCCGCGGAACAGGTCGGTGGAGTACTCCAGCGGCTGATCGCCCGAGTCATAAGCGATGCGCTCGATGGCCATCAGCGGATCGCCGACCTCGATCCCGAGCAGGGCGGCCTGATCAGTGTCGGCGAGCACGGCGACCAGCCGCTCCACCGCCTTGACCGCCTTCAGCCCGTAGCGCTGCGCCATCAGCTCGTAGATGCTGTCATCGAGACGCTGGTCCAGCAGATCCGGGAAGAGCGCGACGGGGAAGCGGGCGTGCTCCAGGGATATCCGGACCTCGTCGGCCAGCCGGACCCGGATCACCTCATGCACGAGCGCGTCCCTGGGAATATGCAGCGCTGCTGCCGTCGCGGCGTCGGCGGGCACCATCCGCGCGGACACCACGTGCGCACCGGACCGGAAACCCTGGGCGCGCAGGTACGACGGGATGCCGGCCAGGTAGCCGAAGTCGATGTCGACCCGGCCGCGGGTGGCGAACGTGCCGCCGGTCCGGCCCCGCCTGCGGTGGACCAGCCCGGCGTACTCCAGCCCGTCCAGCACCTGCCGGACGGTGGTGCGGCTGACCCCGAACATGTCCGCGAGCTCGCGCTCGGCGGGCAGGCGCCCCTCGCCGTCGAGTTCGCCGGAGGAGATCAGCCCCCGGATCCGCTTGTCCACCAGGGTGCGCGTCATCTTGCTGCGCTCGATGACGGTGACGCGGTCAGACTCGTCCAGATGGGCGCCCATAGGCTAACCATAAACCGCAAGGCGCGGACTCCAGCGCGGCGAGCCCGCGGCGGCGCTCGCCGGGGAGGGAACAACGGTGCGGGTCCTGCTGACCAATGATGACGGGGTGCACGCGGCCGGCCTGCGCGCGATCCGGGCCTCGCTGGCCGGCCTGGGCACATCAGTGATCACGATCGCGCCGGGCGGTGACTGCAGCGGGTTCGCGCGCAAGTGCACCTTCAGCAGGCCGGTGGGCGTCAGGCGGCTGGGCGGTGGCCGGCATCCGGTGTACGAGTGCGACGGGACCCCGACCGACTGCGTCCGGGTCGGGCTGCTCGGCGGGCTGGCCGCCGACGCGGACATCGTGGTCAGCGGCATCAATCACGGCGCCAACCTGGCCGACGACGTGGTCTACTCCGGCACCGTGGGAGCCGGGCTCGAGGCCGCCGTGCTCGGCACGTCGGCGCTCTGCCTGTCCCAGCAGACGCCTACCGGAAGCTTTTCGGTCAACTACCACGAGGACCTGGTCACCCGGGGCCTCGCCTACGACTTCAGCCTGGCCGCCCGGCATGGTGCCGAGGTCGCCGGGTCGCTGGCCCGCGCCCGCCCGGCTGAACCGGTCGTGCTCAGCGTCAACTATCCCGCCTCCGCTGCGAGTGCCGGGCCGCAGGCCGAGCCAGCCACGGTGCTCACCCGGCCGGGGCGGCGGGTCTACCCGCGGGCCCCGATGCGGGACTGGGACGACGATTCCGGCGCTCAGTCGCTGTACCTGTTCGGCGACCCTGATGAGGTCATCCCGGATGTGGACGACGCGACGACCACGGACATCGCGACGTTGCGGGCCGGGCGCATCTCCGTGACACCGCTGTCGATCGCCGTCGGGCTGGACGAGTTCTCGCCGGTGATCACATCCATCCTCGCCCGGCTGCCCGGCAGCGTACCCGGCTGACCGGGTCAGTCGTCGATGATCTGGCGGTGGCCGGCCGGGCAGTGGCCCTCGGTGTAGTCGTAGAAGGGGCCGTCCCAGACCGGGATGCCGTGCCAGTCGCCGCGGCAGTAGCAGATCCCGCAGGCCCGGCAGAAGAAAGGCGCGAACTCCCACCCGATGTCGTGCAGCGCGGCCGGGTCAGGCTGGCGTGCCGCGAGCACGTCACTCACCTGCGTCCAGGCATCCGGGTCGACCGCCATCCAGCAGGTGCTGCCGAGCCAGTAGTCGATGATGAGTCCGTCTCGGCTGTGCTGCTGGCTGCCCAGCGGCGGCCCCATGTTGACCGGGCCGCCGGCTGGCAGCAGCTTGACCAGGGCGGCGGTTTCCCCGCAGGCACCGCAGCGGAAGCTGACTCCGCCCGCGTCGGTCGGCTCGCCATACCGGCCGATGCCCGGCGGCGGGACGTCACCAGGGACTGGCGCGGGGGCGTCGTCAGGCATCGCGACCTCCTACCTGACCCGGCGGGTGGGTCAAGACCGCAGCTGAGATCCCGGACACCTTAACGCGCAAGCAGCCCGCCCCAGAACCCAGAGCGAGCCACGACGTCATCCTGTCCGGGCAAAGTCCGCCCTCCCCCGGGCCGGACCCTCCCGCCCGGGCCAGGTCTTCAGCCAGCGGGACCATCCGCGTGCCGGGCGGCCCGCACCGGAACCTGGCCCGGGCCGGCTGGTACTGGCCGCGGTGCCAGTTCGCCCGCCCGCCGCTGCTGCGCCGCGGCCCGGTGCCGGGCACCAGGTAGTCCCCGGTCAGCCGCGTCGGCGAGCCGGACTAGTGCGCGCTTGAGCCGCGGCGCGAACCGTGCCTCGACCAGCCGGTGGACCCCGTATGCCGCGCAGCCCATGCCGACGACCATCGCCGCCAGCAGCACCCAGCGATTCAGCACGCCGCCGAAAATGTTGAAGAGCACGAACCCGTTGTATGCGTGCAGCAGGTAGAGCGGGTAGGTGAGCGCGCCCGCCACGGCGAACCACGGCCGCCCGAGCCGCCGGGTGACGCGCAGGGCGATGAGCACGGCGACAATGAAGATGACCGTGATGACGGCGATGACCACCGGCAGGTGCAGGGCCTGGTGATAGCGGGCGGAGACGCGGTGCGCAAAGTTGATCGCCTGGTAGATGGCGTTTCCGTAGGCGACCACCAGGATCGCGCCGAGCTGGCGGGAGAAGCCGGTGCGGTAGATCAGGCACAGCGCCATGCCGGCGATGAAGTAGTGCGACCACTGCGACTGCACGATCAGGTCGGCCTGGCCGGCCAGGCCGGCCGGCAGGACATGTGCCTCGATCACCGCCGTGGCGGCGAGCCACAGCCACAGCAACGTGACAACCCGCGCCCGGGTGATGCCGATCCAGGCGAGAACGAACACGAGCAGGTAGAACCGGATTTCGGCCCACAGCGACCAGTACACGACATCAACGTTGGCCAGGTTGGGCAGCGGGTTGAGCATCGTCATGTTGGCGGCGTACTGGGCCGGCGAGACCGTGAACAGTCCCCGGCTGAGCGTGACCGCGACGATCGCCGTGACGGTCACGGCCACCCAGTACGCCGGGTAGAGGCGGACGATCCGGGAGATGACGAACTCGTGGGGGCGCCGTCCCCAGGCGCTCAGCAGCACGACGAAGCCGCTGATCACGAAGAACATGTCGACGCCCAGGTAGCCGTAACGCGTGACGGTACTGAGGGCCGGGAAGGCGACCCGGGTGAGGTGACCGGCGTAGCCGGAGAACGTGTAGTGGTAGAAGACGACGGCCAGCGCGGCGGTGATCCGCAGCAGGTCGATCTCGTAGAGGCGGTCCCGGCCGGCCCGGGCGGCTGCCTTCTGTCGCCGGGCCCGGTGCCGGCCGCGGGCCTGATTCTGGCGGACCGAATCGCCGCTGACCGGCCCGGTCCGATCTCGGCCGTTCACCGGTGACATCTCCGGGGGTAGCGGCGCGATGGGCTTCGCTTGTGTGCTCAGCGAGGAACTCCGGCGTCGGGCGGTTTACTGACATGATTTGGCCGCCGCACGTACCGCCAGACGGCAATAGCCAGGGCGATTACCACTACCGCGGCGACGATGTAAGTGGGGCCATGGAAATCGTTGACGATTGACTGCCAGTTGGCGCCGACGGCATAGCCGGCGTAGGCCAGCGCGGCCGTCCAGGGGATGCAGCCGATGGTGGTGTAAATGCCGAACCGCACGGGCTCCATGCCCGCGATCCCGGCGGGCAGCGAGATGAAGGTGCGCACCACCGGCAGCACGCGGCCGATCAAGACAGCCCGCCCGCCGTACCGGTCGAACCAGGCGTTGGCCCGGTCAAGGTCGTGCTCGCGGACCAGGAGCCGCCGGCCCCACCGCCGCAGCGCGGCCTGGCCGCCGTACCGGCCGGCCGCCCAGGCGAGGTAGCTGCCCACGACGTTGCCCGCCACGCCGGCGACGATGACGCCGATCAGGTTGAGCCTGGTCCCGGGGACGGCACCGGCGGCGAGCGCGCCACCGAGGGTCATGATCAGCTCGGAGGGGACCGGTATGCACGCCGACTCCGCCACCATGAGCAGGAAGACGGCGGCGTACCCGTAGCTGGCTATGAAGTGCTGCACAGATTTGCTTTCTTCCTGTTGCCGGAACCCCTCGCGCCGAAGGGCGGCCACGCGTCAATCCGGAGATCCACGAGGCACGGCCCAGGGCTTGTCTGCCGAGCAGCGGAACCCGGCATCACTTCACCAGGCCGAGGTAGACGATGCTGGCCAGGCCCGCGATGAGGCAGTAGACCCCGAACGGGGTGAGAGTCCGGGTGCGCAGGTAGCGGAGCAGGAACCGGACGGACAGGTAGGCGCCGACGCCGGACAGGACGCTGCCGAGCACGATCTGGCCGCGGATCCCGTTGCCGAGCGGGCCGAGCAGGTCCGGGATCTTCAGCGCGCCGGCCGCCAGGATGACGGGAGTGGCCAGCAGGAACGCGAACCTGGCCGCGTCCTCGCGGGACAGCCCGCGCATCATGCCGGCGACCATGGTCACCCCGTCCCGGCTGATCCCGGCCAGCAGCGCCAGGATCTGCGCGGACCCGACGGCGACCGCATGCGGGTAGCTCATCGAGGCCAGCCGCTGGTCGGCCTGGACCGCCCCGGCCTGCTCGCGCTGGCGCAGCGCGGGAGCGCCGGCCGGATGCTCACCCCCGGCCACCAGGCCGGCCGGTTCCCGGGCCGCGGCGATCGCGGAGTCGGCGGCCAGCGAGGCGCGGCTCCGGTAGCGCTCCCCGGCGATGAGGATGGCACCGTTCACGGCGAGGAAGATCCCGGCGATTATCGGCTTGCCGAAGATCACCCGGAAGGTGTGCTCGAAAGCCAGGCCGACGACCCCGACCGGGATGGTCGCCAAGATGATCATCCAGGCCAGTTTCTGGTCGGCGGTTTCCACCGTGAGTCCGCGCACCGAGGAGAAGAAGCCGCCGATGATCCTGACCCAGTCCCGCCAGAAGTAAATGAGCAGCGCGACCGCCGTGGCGACATGCAGCCCGACGATGAACGCGAGGTAGGGCGACTCGGGCGCGGCGACATTGAGGTCGCGGGCCCAGGAGCCGCCGACGATGGCGGGAATCAGCACGGCGTGGCCCAGGCTGGAGACCGGGAACATCTCGGAGACGCCCTGGACGAGGCCGACGACGGCCGCCTCCAGGAAAGTCAGGTGTGTCATGCCAGGCCCTTCGCCATGGATTGCTGGTGTGGCCGCGTCCCCGGCCACCGGGGCAATGCGCCAGGGAGCGCGCCCGGCGGCCCGCCGCGATGGCATACTCGGACCTGCCGGTGTTCTACAGCAACTGTAGAGCATCTACAGGATTTGTAGATGCCATCCGGGGACGGGAGGCGCGGCGTGCGTGATCACGAACCCCAGCGCGCGGCCGATAGCCCGCCCGGCGTACCACGGCGAGCCGCCGGGACGCTGGAATCCGAGATCCTCGGCATACTGCGCAGTGCGGGCGAGCCGCTGAGCCCCGGCGAGGTCCGCCAGCGGCTCCCGGCCGGGCAGCACGGCGAGGGGCAGCACGGCGAGGGGCAGCACGGCGAACTGTCGTACAGCACCGTCGTCACCATCGTGTCCCGGCTGCACGCCAAGGGCCTGCTGGCCCGCCAGCGGGCCGGGCGAGGGTTCACCTACACGCCAGTCGATGAGGCCAGTGTTGTCGCCAGCCGGATGAGCAATGCGCTGGGCAGCGGGACCGACCGCAGCGCGGTGCTGAGCCGGTTCGTGTCCGGGCTGTCCGGACGGGACGCCCTGCTGCTGCGCCGCCTGCTAGCCGATGACCAGGGCCAGCAGGACGGCGATCCTGGCTGGGCCGAGAAGGGGCAGTAGCCCATGTGGCTGCTTTACCTGCCGCTGGTCATCCCCGCCCTGGCCGGGATGAGCGCCCGGCCACTGGCGGCCCGGCTGGAACCGCGCCAGGCGACCTGGCTGCTGACTTCCGCCACGGTGGCACTCGCCGGGTGCAGCACGGCCGCGCTGGCACTGCTCGCCGCGTACGCCGCAGCCAGGGCACCCTTCCTGGCGACGCTGGGCGACTACTCGCAGCAAGTCATGCGACGCGGCGATCCCATTTCCGCGGCCGCCGGGACGGCGGCCGCGCTGGCGCTGACCGGCGCCGCGGTGGCGGTGGCGGTTATGCTCCGCAGCCGGGCACGTGCCCTGGCTGAGTCATACCGGCGCGCCGCCGAACTCGAGGCCGACGACGGCATCGTTGTCGTACCGGGCCCGGCCATCGAGGCGTACGCGCTACCCGGCGGGCCCGGCCGCATCGTGGTCTCCGGCCGCCTGCTTGACCGCCTGGACAACCGGCGCCGGGCCGCGCTGATCGCCCACGAGCAGGCGCACCTGGCCGGCCGGCACCATCTCTTCGCCGTCGTGGCGCGGCTGGCGGCCGCAGCCAACCCGCTGTTGCTCCCGGTGGCCCGCTCGGTGGAATACACCGTAGAGCGCTGGGCTGACGAGCACGCCGCCGCCGTCACGGGCGACCGCAGGCTGGTGGCGGAAACCATCGGCCAGGTGGCCCTGCTCGCCACCCCCGGCCGCCGCCGCCTGGCCGGCATCACGCTGGGCATCATCAAACCGCGCACCCGGCGGGTATCGGTGGCCTGGGCCGGGCCAGTCCCCCGCCGCGTCGCCGCCTTGCTGACCGCGCCCCCGCGGCGGCGGATCATCCTGCTCGGCGCCTCGGCCGCGATCGTCCTGCTCGCGGGGGTAGCCGCCCTGGAGGCGGCCAGGGACCTGCACGCCCTGCTGGAACTCGCCCAGGCGGCCGGCTAGCCGTTGCCGGAACGGCAACGGCTAGCCCGGGACCAGCCACAACCGGACGGCCACAAGCCGGGACCCAGCCCCGAGCAAATATCCAGCGGCTCGGGCCGGCGTCAGCTATTGATCATCCGGCCGGCAGCCGGTAGGAGCCCACGACCGTCGCGTCGGCCGGCAGGGGGCCCTCGGCGCACCGGTCCTTGATGCCGGCTTGAAACTCGCCGAACGCGGCCGATGTCGCCAGCGGGTTCTCGGCCCCGTCGAGCAGGGCGACGTGCAGAAAGCTGACTCCGTCGTCGAGGCGGAAGGCGGCGTACCGCAGGCCGTCCGGGTTCTCCTTGGCCAGCTCGGCGAACACAGCACGGATCAGCCGCTCGTTCTCATCCGCGCATTCCGGCTTCGTCCGGTACCGGATCACCTTGGTGACTGTCATGGTCATCTCCAGCTGTCTTGGTTGTTCGCTGAGTCCTGGCTGGGCCAGAACACGTCTGCCGTGAGCGCGGTGGCCGCCATCAGCCGCCTGGTTCCGTGAGCGCGGCCAGAAAGTGCGGCAGCAGGGCCTGCCAGCCGGCGCTGTTGCGGTCGCGCCACTCCTCGCCCGCCTGGCCCAGCCGCTCCCAGCCGCGGTGCTCGATCTCGATCCGGGTCGCGGCGGCACCCGTGGCCTGGAAGCGGATCTCCACCTCGGTGGCGTCGGCCCGGTCCCGCCGCAAGTGCCATAGATAAGCCAGCCTCGTCGGGGGCTTCCATACCGTCACTTCACCCCAGTCGTGCTCGGCCCCATCGGCGGTGCGTTCATAAATCCGGCCGCCCACGCCGCCCTGCAGGACCACGACGGCGTCGGACTGCCCGGTCACGGTGTGATCGGGCGGCCACCAGGTGCCGATTCCCGAGGTCCAGACGGTGAACGCGTGCTCGGCCGAGCAGGCCACGTCGAAGGACATCCGCAGCGGAGCGTTCATCGCCGCTGCGTCCGGTCGGTGTTCTCGGCCAGCAGCCGGAACCGCGTGGCCGCGTCGCCCCAAATACGCTCGAGATAAGCCTGAACGGCCTGCATCCCCTGTTCCTGCAGGTGATAGATCCGCCGGGTGCCCTGGGCCTGCTCGGCCACCATGCCGGCGTCCTTCAGCAGGCGCAGGTGGCGGGAGACCGCGGGCCGGCTGATGGGCAGCGCCGCGGCGATCTCCGCCACCGGCTTGTCCCCCTCACTGAGCAGGCGCAGGATCTCGCGCCGGTTGGCATCACCCAAAGCCTCGAACGGATCGCCGGAGGCGCGCGCCGCGGCCATCCGCTCAGCCGCCCGACTCGACCCGCTGCTTGAGTCCCTGGGCGAACTTCTCGAATGACGGGGCCAGGTCGGGCATCGATCGCCAGATCAGCCCCACCAGTGGCCCGGTGTACTCCTCACGCATGTGAAACGTGGTCCGGCCACTCGCGTCCGGCGACAGCTGGTAGGTCCGCTCACCTCGGAACAGGCCCAGCGGCATGCCCCCGCACAGCCGCAGCTCCACGGGTGGGTCGAACGTCGTCACCGTGACCGGAAAGCTGCGGCCGGAGGCGGCCTGGGTGCGGATCTTTATGCTCTCCCCGGCAGCGATCCGGCCATCGACAGCATCGACGCCAGAGTCCCAGGCCGCCCAGCTCGCCCCGTCGCTGAGGACGGCCCACACCGCCTCTGGGCTCGCGGCAATCATGGACGTCGCCTCGTAGTACCGCATCCTGCGACCACCTCTCCGACTATCGGTAACATCCAGGCTACCGTAACTCATAGGTTACCAATAGGCGGCAGGCGCGATGACACATGGGACAGCTGAGCTTCGGAATGCCGCAAAGCCATCACCCCGTCCTAAACTGGGGCAGCGGCGGCGGCGCCAGAGGAAAGAGTCATCGCGACGCTGCCCCTTGGCACACTCGTTCGCCTCACCGAGGAGGACACGAATGAGAGCTCATCGGGTGCTCGCCCAGATCCTGCTGGCCTGTGCGCTCGGCGCCGGCGCGGCAGCCTGCGGTGGCAGCAGCACGAGTTCGACCAGCAGCCCATCAACCAGCCCGGCGGCGACAGCGTCCGCCGGCGGCTCCGCCACCCAGCAGATCACGGCCAACTGGACGGCCTTCTTCAACGCGAAGACCCCGGTAGCCAAGCGGGTCAGCCTGCTGCAGGACGGGCAGACATTCGCCTCCATCATCCAGTCGCAGGCCGGCGGCGGGCTGGCCGCTCAGGCCACCGCGAAGGTGACGAAGGTGACGCTGGTGTCGGCGAGCCAGGCCAAGGTCGTCTACTCGATCCTGGTGGGCGGCCAGTCGGCGCTCGCGAATCAGTCCGGCACCGCCGTTCTGCAGAACGGCACCTGGAAGGTTGGTGTCGCGAGCTTCTGCGGCCTGCTGGCGCTGGAGAACGGCGGGAGCACGGTTTCGCTGCCGGCCGCCTGCAAGGCCGCAGGCTAGCCGGGGGTGGTCCGCTCGGTAGGCACGCCCGCCGAGCAGGCGGCAGCGCCCCGGCGCGGTGGCCGCGGGGTCGCCCTCGCGGTGCTGTGCACGGTGCTGTTCCTGACGTTCCTCGACAACACGGTGGTCAGCGTCGCGCTCGGCAGCCTGCAAACTGACCTGCACGCTGGCGTCGCGCAACTGCAGTGGGTCGTCAGCGCGTACGCGCTGACTTTCGCCGGCGCCATGCTCGGCTTCGGGATGGTCAGTGACGAGTTCGGCCGCAAGAAGGTGATGCTGGCCGGGGTGGGCATCTTCTGCGCCGGATCGGTGCTGTCGGCGCTGGCCCCGAACATCGGGCTGGTGATCGCCGGGCGGGCGATCATGGGCTTCGGCGCGGCCGCCAGCGAGCCGGGAACCCTGTCGATGCTGCGCCATCTGTTCACAGATGAGCGCAGCCGGACCAGGGCGGTCGGGGTGTGGGCGGCCGTGTCCGGCCTCGCCCTCGCGTCCGGTCCGGTCGTCGGCGGCGCACTGGTCGGCGTGTGGAACTGGCGGGCGATCTTCTGGTTCAACCTGTTCTTCGGCCTGGCCGCGCTGGCGGCCGGACTGGTCGTCTTGCCGGAGAGCGCCGATCCCGACGCGCGCCGGGTGGACATTACCGGGACGGTCCTCGGGGCCGGCGCGCTGACCGCGCTGGTGTTCGCGGTGATCGACGGTGAGGACTCAGGTTTCACCGCGCCCAGCGTGATCGCGCTGCTGTGCGTCAGCGCAGCGGCCGCGGCGGCGTTCTTCTGGTGGGAGGGCCGCACCGCGTATCCGCTGCTCGACTTGAAGTACCTGCGCGTGCCGCGCTTCCTCACCGCGAATGTCGTGGCCTACTGCTCGTACTTCGCGACGTTCGCGGTGTTCTTCTTCACCGCGCTGTACCTCGAGCAGGTCGTCGGCGACACCGGTTACCAGATCGCGCTCGTCTTCCTGCCGATGACCGCGCTGATGATCATCGCTGCCCTGCTGGCCGGGCGCTGGACCGGGACGGCCGGGCCGCGGTGGTCGATTTTCCTCGGCTGCCTGCTGTTCAGCGCCGGCCTGCTGCTGACCACCATCACCCTCAACCCGCACCCGGCCTACCTGCCGCTGGCCGCCGCGCTCGCCCTGACCGGGATCGGTGTCGGCAGCACCGTCGTTCCCGTCACATCCTCAGCTCTGTCCGCCGTGCCGCCCGAGCGATCGGGGATGGCCGCATCGGCGGCGAACACCAGCCGGGAAATCGGTGCCGTAACCGGCGTGGCGATCCTCGGCGCCCTGGTGAACGCGCAGCTGCGGTCCAGCCTCACCGGGCGCCTCAAGCACCTGGGCATCCCGGCCAACTTCCAGTCGATCGTGATCCATGCGGTCGAGACCGGCGGCGTCCCGTCCAGCGGCAACACCCAGGGCGCGGGCGGAGCGGCGGGGGCCGGCCAGGGCACACTGGTACAGGAAGTCATCCACGCCGCGTACACGGCCTTCTATACCGGGCTGCGCGCCGCGCTGGTCCTCTCGGCGATCCTGGTGCTCGCCGCCGGCCTGTACACCTTCGCCGCCCTGCGCCGCCGGTGACGGCGGCCCGGTGCCGGCCGTCGGTGCCAGCCCGTCAGGGCCGACCCGTCAGGGCCGACCCGGTGACCGGCCGACAGCGTCCAGGACAAACGCGAGTATCTCCGCCTCGTAGCGCAGCCGGCCGTACCGTCCCGCCGGGCCGGCATGCGCACCAGGCCCCAGTTCGGGACGGAAAAGCAGCCGACTGCCCGCGGTGTCGGTGGCCCGCAGCCGGGCGACCCATTTGGCGGGCTCATGGACCAGCACACGCGGATCGTGCAGGCTGCCGGTGACCAGGAGATCGGGCCTGGCTCCGCGCGGGACGTTGTCGTACGGGCTGTAGGACGCCAGGTAGGCACGGGCCGCCGGATCCCGCGGGTCGCCCCACTCGTCCCACTCGTTGATGGTAAGCGGGATCGTCGGATCGAGCATGGTCGTGACACAGTCCACGAACGGGACCTCCGCGATCACCGCCCGCCAGCGCTGCGGGGCCATCGAGAAGACCGCGCCCTGCAGCAGACCGCCCGCGGACAGCCCGCGGGACACGATCCGGCCGGGGTCCGCCCACCCGGCGGCGGCCAGGGTGTCCGCCGCGGCGATGAAGTCGGTGAACGTGTTCCGCTTGCGGTCCAGCCGACCGTCGAGCCACCAGCGGCGGCCGCCCTCGCCGCCGCCGCGGACATGCGCGATGGCGTAGCCGAAGCCGCGGTCCAGCAGGCTCGGGACGGCCAGGTCGAAGGCCGGCCATTCGCAGGATTCATAGGCGCCGTACCCGTAGAGCAGGCACGGCGCGGTGCCATCCGGTTCGGACCCCGCGCGGTAGGCGATCGTCACCGGAACAGCCGTGCCGTCGGGCGCTGGCGCGGCGATTTGCGCGCTGCGATAGTCCCCGGCACGGTAACCAGGCACCTGCTGCCGTTTCCGCAACTGCCACTGGCCGGTGGCCAGCTCGACATCGTGCCAGGCCGGGGGGTCGATGAGAGACTCGGTGCGCACCGTGACGCTGGCCGCCTGGTAGTCCTCGTTCTCCGCCAGGGCCAGTGACATGTGCGGCCCGGCCGCCTCGACCAGGTGCTCCTCCCCCGGGCCCAGGCCGGCCGTCTCCGAGCTGGTGGCCGGCCGGCCGATGATGCGCAGCTGGGTCGCGCCGCCGCGGCGCTGCGTCACGATGAGATAGCGGCCGAACACATCGCAGCACACGACGCGGGTGTCCGCGGACTCCGCGATCACTTCGGTCCATCCGGCCCGGCCGGGCGCGGCGACCGGCGTGCGGACCAGCCGGAATTCGGTCGCGCCGTCGTTCGTGACGAGGTAGAAGTCGCCCCCGTCCGGCCCGTCGGCATGGTCGGCCCAGTACTCGATGCCGGGCCGGCGCGGCTCAAGCACCGCCGGCCCGGTGTCCGGTGCGCCGGCCGGGATGAGCAGTGTCTCGGTGGTGTCGCGGCACATGGTCTCGATGAAAACCCAGTCGCCGCTGCGGGTGGTCCGCACCGTCAGCTCGTAGCGCTCGTCGTCTTCGCGGAAGACCAGGACGTCCCGGGCGGGGTCGGCGCCGAGCTGGTGCCGCCAGACCTCGTGCGGCCGGTACAGCGCGTCGTGCACAACGTAGAACAGCGTCCGTGAGTCCGCGGACCAGGCCAGCCCGTAGTAGGTCCGGTCGATCCGGTCGGCCAGATCCTCGCCGGTCGACAGGTCACGGACGCGCAGCTGGTAGACCTCGTCGCCATCGAAGTCGACCGAGTAGGCGAGCAGCCGGCCATCCGGGCTGACCTCGCGCACGCCCAGGCCGACGTAGCCGCCGGTGCAGGCCGGATCCGCCAGCAGGAGGTTCTCGTCCAGGAGTATCTCGGGCGGCGCCCCGTCCCGCCCGGTCCGGCAGAACTGGGCGTAGTCCAGTTCTGGAATGGTCCGGGTGAAGTAGCTGAACCCGGCCCGCCGCCAGCTGACCGAGTCCTCGGCGGGAGCCGTCCGCCCGGTCAATTCAGTCAGCAGCTCGTCCCGGACGGGCTGCAGCCTGGCCATCTGCTGGTCGTAGTAGGCGCGCTCGGCAGCGAGGTAGTCGCGCAGGGCAGGCTGGTCGACCGCGCGCATCCAGGCGTACGGGTCCGGACCCGGCTCGGCCGACGCCACGGGGGGCACGGGCTCCTGACTCGCCATCCCGCGATCGTAGCCGCCGGCCTGTGCACTCTACCTGCGGTGAGCACGACCGATTTCGTCCCACGAACCGGGCTCGTCTGACCTGACTGGCACCGGACCGACGACCGATATGTTCGCTTCTGGGCACTTTCGTCGGTCCCAGCGTCTGGAACCTGAGCCAGGGCGGTGCATTGTGCCCCCTGATGCGAGCACAATGCACCGCGTTGGCCTGACGGACGGTTTGCGGGACTCAAACTGCGGCTGGGGCGCGACCAAGGAGTGAGCGGATGAGCCTGCCGGTGCCGGTGGTGTGGAGCGAGGCCTGCCTGGGCCACGAGCCCAGGGACGAGGTCTGGCTCGGGGTGCCCGAGCCAGGCACCGAGCTGCCCGCCCGGGCGCTCGTGCTGCGCGACGCGCTCCGCGCCGCGGGCGCGCCCATCGTCGCCGCCCGGGAGCACGGCGATGAGATCCTGCGCGCCGTGCACGACGCGGAACTCCTCGATCATCTGGCCACGATCTGGGCCGACTGGGTGGCGGGCGGCTATCCGGCCGAGCACGGCCGGGACCGTGTCGTGCCGTACGTCTTCCCGACCCCCGGCATGCTGGCCGGGCTGCCGCTGCGCTCACCCCCGGCCGCGCACGGCCGGGCCGGGCGGTTCTGCTACGACACGATGACACTGATCGGCCCCGGCAGCTGGGCGGCGATCCGGGGCGCAGCGGATGCCGCGCTCACCGCCGCCGGCCTGGTCAGCGCGGGCGCGCCGGTCGCCTACGCGCTGTGCCGGCCACCGGGTCATCACGTCACCCGCGGCGCCTACGGCGGTTCCTGCTACCTGAACAATGCCGCGATCGCCGCCGAGGCGATGTCCGCCGCCGGAGCGGGCCGGATCGCGATCCTGGACATCGACGCGCACCACGGCAACGGCACTCAGATGATCTTCTACGAGCGAGCCGACATCTACTACGGGTCAACGCATGTGGACCCAGCCGCGGGCTGGTTCCCGCACTACGCCGGCTTCGCCGACGAACGCGGCGCAGGGGCAGGCGAGGACGCCAACCGCAACCTGCCGCTGGCCCCGGGCAGCGGCGATGACGAGTGGCTCACCGCGCTGGATGTCCTGCTCGCTGATGTCCGGGCCCGGGGCGCCGATGCGGTCGTGGTGTCGCTCGGCCTGGACGCGGCGGCGGCCGACCCGGAAAGCCCGCTGCAGGTGACCGAGGACGGCTACCGCGAGGCCGGCCGGCGGATCGCCGCCCTGGCGCCGGCCGTATTCATCCAGGAAGGCGGCTACGACCTGGCCTCCCTGGGTGGCCTCGCCGTCGCGGCGCTGACCGGAGCGGCCGAGTTTTCATGATCACGGCGATTGCTCAGAGCCTGTTGGGACACCCCTGCCGCCGCTTCCTTGTCGCCGGTGGCAGCGGTTAGCGTGGTCCGGTGACCGTCCTGCGGATCCGCGGGGCCGCGGATCCGCGGCCCCGCGGGGCCGCGGGGCCGCCGCGCCACCGCGCCACCGCGCCACCGCGGTTTCTATCGACAACTTAATATGCTGCCCAGGTTGTACCGCTTGGAGATTACGGCAGCGCTCAAGGGAGAGGGGCCAGGCGACGATGCAGGCGTCAGAGGTCCCGCGTGCGGTGGCTGCGGCCATGTCGGCCGCCTCATCCTTTGACCTGACAGTCGACGACGCGATCGTTCTTCAGGACTCGAACAGGCTCACTCTGCGTCTGCTGCCTTGTGACGTGCTGGCCCGGGTGGCCCATGTAGCGCATCAGGCCGCACAGTTCGAAGTCGAGCTTGCTCAGCGGCTCGCCGGATCCGGGTGCCCGGTGGCTGCTCTTGAGCCTCGAGTGGACCCAGGTGTCTATGAGCGTGATGGCTTCGTGGTCACGCTGTGGACCTACTACGAACCTGCGGCACATCGAGAGGTCTCACCAGCCGACTACGCCAGTGCGCTCGAGCGGTTGCATGCCGGCATGCGCAAACTCGATGTCCCTACGCCGCACTTCACGGATCGAGTCGAGCAGGCTCAGCAACTCGTCGCGAGCCGCGACCACACTCCGGCGCTCGCCCACGCGGACCGGGAGCTCCTCGGCGACACGTTGCGAAGCCTGAGACGAGTGATCGGCGAGCACGGCGGCGCCGAGCAGCTGCTGCACGGCGAGCCGCACCCGGGCAACGTGCTCACCACGAAGAACGGGCTGCTGTTCATAGACCTCGAGACGTGTTGCCGTGGGCCTGTCGAATTCGACCTCGCCCATGTGCCCGAAGAGGTCAGCGAGCACTATCCGGGTGTCAATCAAGACTTGCTGCGCGAGTGCCGGATCCTCGTGCTGGCGATGATCGCAACGTGGCGCTGGGATCGAGGCGACCAACTCCCAAACGGGCGCCAGCTGGGCACAGAGTGGCTCAGCCAGATCCGGGCCGCGCTCGATCGCAAAGGGCTGGATACCGATGGCTGATCTCGGGTCTTCGAGGTCGTAGCAGGCTGGCTGCTGATGTCGGGATCTACCGTGATCCCCGGTCTTGGCCGGTCGCGGGCGAGATCCAGTCGCGCGTGTCGATGGCTCGCGCTGAACGAGCACCGCGATCATGGAGGAGGTGGCCGCCGGCCGGCTAGACGGCGGCGGTACCGATCAGGCCGCCCAGGGTGACCAGCGCCGGCAGGTCGTCGTCCGGCAGGCCCGCGGCCGCGTCCGGGCGGCTCGGCACGACCAGGTACCGGCTCTCGGCGCTGGCGTCCCACACCGCGATCTCGGTCTGCTCCGGCAGTTCCAGCCCGAACTCGGCCAGGACGGCGCGCGGTTCACGGACCGCCCGTGACCGGTAGGCCAGGCTCTTGTACCAGCTCGGTGAGGGTCCGAGCAGGGACACCGGGTAGCAGGAGCACAGCGTGCACACGACCATGTTGTGCAGCCCGGGCTCGTTGGCGACTGCTTTCAGCCGGTAGCTGCTGACAATGTCAGCGAAGCCCAGTTCGGCAGCGGCCGCGTTGCCGTCGGCCAGCAGCCGCTCCCGGTACCCGGGGTCGGTCCACGCCCGGGCCACCATCCGCGCCCCGTTCACCGGGGAGGCGGTCGCATAGAGCCGGGTCAGCACCGCGTCCAGTGCCTCGTCGGTCGCCAGCCCGGCGGCGATCACCCGTTCCTCGAGTCGCCGCACCCGCGCGGCGACCGGCACGTCCTCGTGCTGGTCCGCCATCACCCAGCCTCCTCCAGGTAGGACTCCCACAGGTCCACGGTCACCGTGTGCGTCCCGGTCCCCCAGAGCGCCGCGGCCGGGAACCGCACCGCATAGACCATCTCTTCCCGGGGCGGCGCTAGGCCCCGTGCGCGGTCGTCCGGCAGCGGGCACACCCCTTCCGCCTCAACGATCTCACCCACCTGGCCCCGGACGTACCGGGGCAGCCGGGTGTGATGATCGGGATCAAGCAGGCGGGTGCGGACCTGCGTTCCCGGCGGGAACCTCACCGGATGCCCTTCTCGGTGAGCAGGGTCTCTATCGCCCGCAGCCAGCGCTCGTAATACGACGCGTGCAGGTACTCCTCCGGCGGGATCCGTTCGATCGCGTCCCTGAACTCGTCGACGTTGTAGATGCCGCGCGACCGGAGCACCCCGTTCAGTGCGTAGACCCGCGCTTCCCAGTCGGCATGGAACGGCTGGCCGTCGTCACCCAGCGGGACGGCCCCGAAACCGGCCTGGCCGCCGACATCATGAACCCTGCTCACCCCGGCACCTCCCGGTAGGCCGTCCTGCTGCCACCCAGGCTAGCTACCCGGCACCGGGAAGCCCGGCTCAGGGACAGGCCATTCATGGGAACCTTAGCTGTCTCAGCCGACTGCCTGCCGGAGAGGAAACCCATGGCGGACCCGCGAGCGCTGCATCGCCGGGCCGGAGCGATGGCCGAGGACGTCATCGCCCGGATCCCGGCCGAGCGGCTGGGCGACCCGACGCCGTGCACCGAATGGGACGTGCGCGGCGTGATCAACCACATGGTGGGCGGGAACCTCAGGTTCGCCGCGCTGGTCACCGGGGGGTCCGGCCCTGAGCGCGGCGATGACGTGCTCGGCGACGACCCGCTGGCCGCCTTCCGGGACTCGTTCGGGCGGCTGTGCGCGGCCTTCGACGCTGAGGGCGTGCTCGAGCAGACCTTCCCGACGCCGTTCGGCGACGGCCCAGGGGTGATGCTGGTCGGCATGCGGACGTGCGAGATGACGATGCACACCTGGGACCTGGCCGCGGCCACCGGCCAGCCGCGTGACCTCGACCCCGATCTGGTCACCTTCACCGATGCCGCGTTCCGGTCCAGGCCGATCCCGCGCGGGGGGCAGAGCCCGTTCGGCGCCGAGCAGCCAGTACCCGAAGGGGCGGCGGAGGCCGACCGGCTGGCCGCGTACTTCGGCCGGACGATCCCGGCGCAGGCCTGACGCAGGCCGGCGACGGCGACGCGGAGCTGGGTGGGGCTTCGTTTGGGACCCGGGCCGACGGGTAGCTGAGCGGGCGCAAGAGAGGGCGGGCCTACAGATACGACAGGTCAGCCCGCCGGGCCAGGTCTGGCCGCCGGATCTGGCAGCACCGCCCGCACCGGGCGATGAGAGAGGAAAACACTCCCCATGTACATCGGCATCGGAACGGTCGTCGTCATTCTGATCATCGTGCTCGTCGTCCTGTTGCTGCGCAGGCTCTGACTTCCCCCAGCGAACTTCCCCAGCGAAGCATCCCGCGGTGAGGCCATCCGGCCTCACCGCGGTTTTTGCTGTCCATCCGCTCCGCTCGGGTAAGAGATACTGCTGACATGGCCGAACGCAATGTGCTGGGCGGCGAACTGGAGCCGTGCGGTACCGACCCAGTCACCGGGTTCTACCGGGACGGGTGCTGTAACACGGGGCCCGACGACCGGGGCAGCCACACGATCTGCGCGGTAGTGACCGCCGAGTTCCTGGAGCACCAGCGCCGGATAGGCAACGACCTCAGCACCCCGATGCCCCAGTTCCATTTTCCCGGGCTGATGCCCGGAGACCGCTGGTGCGTGACGGCCGCGAACTGGCTGCGGGCCCATCGCGATGGCGCCGCCGCCTACGTGGTGCTGGCGTCCACCCACGAGCGGGCCCTGGAGATCGTTCCCCTGGCCGCGCTCCAGGAACACGCCATCGACGTCCCCGCGAGTCCGGGTGGGCTGGAGGGCTGAGCGCTCCACGTCTGCCTGCTGGTCCAGGCCGTTTCGGGTAATGGGCCGTCCGTGAAACCGCACTGCCGGTTAGATCGCCCCGCGTACTACGCTTTACGTACTACACGCCACGTAGTATCGTACGACGTAGCATCGAAGGGGCTGGACTGACGTGGGAGGTGCGGCACGGTGGCAGATGACCTCGGCCGGTGGGCCGATCCGTCCATGCTGGTTCTCGCCAGCCTGGCCGACGGGCCCAAGCACGGGTACGCCATCACCCAGGACGTCGCCGTCCAGGTCGACGTGCGGCTCGGCCCGGGCACGCTGTACGGGGCCATCGGCCGGCTGGAGGAGCGCGGTCTGATCGAGGCGATGCCAGCGCAGCAGCGACGCCGACCGTACCGGATCACCGCCGCGGGCGCGCAAGAGCTAGCCCAGGCCGCCGCGCGGATGCGTGACGTCGCCGAGTTCGGGCTCAGCCGCCTCGCCGCCGCCCGGACCACGGCATGACCCCGCACTACCCGGACGTCGCCGGGCGTGACCCGGACACCGCCGACCGCCCCGATTCGCGTTGTGTTCGCGCGGTCCTGAGCCTGTACCCACGGCGCTGGCGAGAGCGCTATGGCGAGGAGTTCGCGGCACTGCTCACCGACATGACCGCCGCGTCGCCCTGGCGCGCCTGGGCCGGCCTGATCGTTGACGCCGCCGCTGGCGCCCTGGACGCCCGCCTGAATCCACCTGGAGGCAGTAGCATGCACGATCGCATTCGCCGGTCCCTCGCGGTAGTGGCCTGCGCCGTCGTGGCCTTCATCATCGCCGGGGCCGGCTTCCAGAAAATGACCGAGTACCCGGACTTCCGGGCCGCCGCCGACCAGCACGCCGCCATTGGCGCATCATTCGACATCCTGCGGGCCGCCGCGATCGTGGCCGGGGTCGCCGTGCTCGCGGGCGCGCTGCCGCTGGCCTGGAGCGTCATCAGGCAGGCCGTCACCGCCCGGCAGGCAGACCTGATCCGGCTGCTGATCGTCCCGCCCGTAGCGGTAGCCGCCTGGCTCGCCATTGTCGTGGTCATCACCAAGGTCGACCGTCACCCTCAGGTGCACTCCGCGGCCAACGTCGCCACGGTGGCGGCCATCGCCCTGCTCGGCGCCGCCGCTGCGGCGGCGTGCGCGTGGGCGGCCGTGACCCTGCTGCGCCGGGCCGACTTCACCCCACGGCTGCTGCGGCCCCAGGTTGTCCCGATGGCCGTGCTCAGCGTGTGCATGGCCGTGGTCACCGGCGCGGACATCAGCTGGGGCCTGGCCGTCCGCGCGGCCGACGGCGCGCTGTTCCACAGCGACAACGGCCTGCTGGCCACGTCGCTGCCGCCGAGCTGGGCCGGGGGCGTCGTCGTGCTGGCGGCCGTTACTGTCGTGACCGCGGCCGCCACCGCGCGAGCTGCCCGTGAGCTGCACACGCCAGCCCAGTAGCCGCCGCCCGGCCGGGGACCAGCGGCGATACCGCACCTCAGGAGCCGGTTCGATCGCTTGGGGATGGTGATGACGAGCACTCATTTCGCTGAGCCGGGAGCCAGCATGGTCGTCGGGGACCCGAAGCGGCCGCTCATCGGGAGCGCCATCTTCGCCACGTTGCAGGCTGCGATCGCTTTCTCCGTCCTCACCGGCCCGGTCAAGCAAATTGCGCTGCTATACCGCCACGCGCCTTGGACGAATGATCCCTTCGACACGATCATCTCGTTTGCCCTGTTCTTCGTCCCGCTCATCGCGGTGTGCTGTCTCATGCGGGTTTCTCTTTGCCAGCGGTCCACGCCGTTGCCGGTCGCCCGGGTGCGTGACCTGCTCCGGGGCTGCCGTGTGGTGCTTCTCGCCATCGGGCTCACGCTGCTGTCAGAGTGGATCGCCCTTGGCATCGGGGGCAACCGGGCGCAGTGGGATGGCGTGACCTGGCTCCAGGTCGGCTTCCTTGCGTCGATGAGCATCCTCGCCGCCAGGGCGGCCGTCGCTCTGCGCCGGGCATCAGCTGCGACGCTCAGCGAAAGTGCAGGCCCGCATCCGGACCCTGACTGGCTCACCGACATGGTCATCATCGCGCAGCGGCAGAGCCGCTGGCTCGGGCCACTTCGCCGTCCGGCGCTCCGCATGGTGAGCTGGCTTGAGCGGCGAGTGCTGACTGTCGTGCGCCGCCACCCGCTGTGGACGTCCGTCCTGGCCTGCGGCACGTTCGGCGTGCTGGTTGGAGTGAATCAGGGGATCGCGGAGGGCTATGACTTCGCAAGCATGCTCACGGTCGTCATCCTCCTTGGCGGTGGCATGTTCGCGCTGCTGGTCGGGGCCGGATCCTACCTCGGGCTGGTCCGTAGCAGCGGTCCCCGCCTGCACGGAATAAGGCGCCGAGTTGTCGATGCCAGCGTGCTGACGTGCGGTGGGGTGCTCGTCCCCTTCGCGTTCCGATACCACTTGTGGTGGATCGTCGGCGGTCAGAATGCGACCGCCGGCATCCCGCAGCTTGCGGCACTCCTCGGCATATTCGCGCTCTCGATCTTTTTCGCGGTGCTCGCGCTGGAGTCACTGCTGCACTCCTATGCCAACGCCACGCGATGACCCGCCTGGCTCATGATCAGCTAAGGGATAAGCGCGATCTTGCCAGTCGTGTGGCCGCTCATGATCGCCCGGTGCGCGGCGGCGGCGTCGGCCAGCGGGAACGTGCCGGTCACGAACACGTGCAGGGTCTTGTCCTGGGCCAGCCGGGTCAGCTCCAGGCGCGCGGCGTCGCGGATCTTGGTGCCCGGGTCAGCGCCGGGTCCGTTGCCCAGAACCTTGATGCCGGCTTCCAGGCCGCGGGCGAACGCGGCGATGGTGGCGATGCGCGCCCGGTCGGCGACGAGCATGACTGAGACGTCAACTGCCTCATCGGTGCCGACCAGGTCAAGCGCGGCGTCGACCCCGCCGGGGGCCAGGGCGGCCACCCGGTCGGCCAGTCCGTCACCGTAGGCGACGGGAACGGCACCGAGCTGCCGGAGGAAGTCGTGCCGGGCCGGGCTGGCCGTGGCCACGACCGTCGCCCCGCGGGCGGCCGCCAGCTGCACGGCCATGACGCCGACTCCCCCAGCTCCGCCATGGATCAGCACCGTGTCGCCTGGGCGCACGTCAGTGGCCGCGAGCGCATGCCAGGCGGTCGCGCCGGTAACCATCAGCCCCGCTGCCTGCGCCCAGTCCAGCACCGGCGGCTTGGGAACCAGCGCCTGAGCCGGCAGCACCAGCTCAGCGGCGTAGGCACCGGGTGCGCGGAACGCGATCACTTCGTCGCCGACCACGATCGGGCCCGCCGGGCCCACCGCATCCGGCCCGACCGCCGTCACCACGCCCGCGGCTTCTGAGCCGAGCCGGATCGGCAGCTTCGCCGGATCGGCGCCGAACGCCCCGCTGTAGACCTTCTGGTCGAACGGGTTGATGCCTGCCGCCCGCACCTCGATGCGCGCCTCACCGGGCCCCGGCCCGGAAAGCGGCTGGTCAGTAACCGACAGCACCTCAGGCCCACCGAACGCGGTGGCGATCACGCAAGCTGGCATGCCAGCTTGCAACACCCACCTCAGCGGCACTCATTCCCCGCGGACGACTGACCGGCGCCCTCTTACCTCGTCGCCATGCTTGCGATGCTTTATGCCGTTACGTTCAGGTGACACGCTGTTCGCGGCCAGACTGTGACAGTGATCTTGTCTCGCCGGGCTCTCGCCATAACTGCCGCCAGTGCCTGGCTGACTGCGGCCGTGGTGCTATTGCCCTCCGGCCCGGCGTCGGCGGCCGGCCCAGTACCCCGGTTTGACCACGTGGTGATGGTAGTCATGGAGAACGAGAACTACAGCGACATCATCGGGCGCACCGATGAAGCTCCTTACCTCAACCGCCTGGCCGCTGGCGGCGCCTCTTTCAGTAATTCATTTGCGGTTGCCCATCCCAGCCAGCCTGATTACCTAGCGCTGTTCTCCGGATCGACCCAGCACGTCACCAGCGACAAGTGCCCGCAGAACTTCAAGAACGCACCTAATCTCGGCGCTGAGCTGATCAACTCGGGGCGGAGTTTCGCCGGATACTCCGAAAGCATGCCGTCGGCCGGCTACACGGGCTGCGGCAGTTACTTTTCATTCGGCTACGAACGCGCGCACAACCCCTGGGCCAACTTCACCAACGTGCCGCCCACAAGCAACCTGACCTTCGCCAGCTTCCCGGCAAACTACAGTCGGCTGCCGACTGTCTCGTTCGTCATCCCGAATCTGTGTAATGACATGCATTACTGCTCACGGGATACCGGGGACAGCTGGATACAGCACAAGCTCGGTGGGTACGCCCAGTGGGCGCGCAGCCATAACAGCCTGCTCATCGTCACCTGGGACGAGGACGGCACCCTCTTCGGATTGGGCGGCGACAGCAACAAGATCCCCACGATCTTCTACGGGGCACATGTGCGTCCGGGAATCTACATCGAGCGCATCAATCACTACCGCATCCTGCGCACGGTGGAGGACATGTACGGGCTGCCGCACGCCGGGGCCAGTGCTGGTGCCGCACCGGTCACCAACGTCTGGAAGTGACGAGCGGCGGGCAGTACGGTACGAGTGTGCCGACTATCGACGATGCGGCCCTGATGGCCTTGGATCTGCCCGGAGTTACCGAGAGTGAACGTCACGGCCACCGGACGTGGTTCGTCGGCCGTAAGGCATTCGCCTGGGAACGGCCGTTCAGTAAGGCGGATCTCAAGCGGTTCGGCGACGAGATCCCGCCCGACGGGCCCATCCTGGCGGTGAGCGTCGAGGATCTCGGCGAGAAGGAGGCGGTACTCGCCGCGCATCCGGGCACGTTCTTCACGATTCCGCATTTCGATGGGTATTCCGCGGTTCTCATTCAGTTGCGGAGCGTCTCCGCGGAAGCGCTGCGGGAAGCGATTACCGACGGCTGGCTGGTATGCGCGCCGCCAGAACTCGCGGACCAGTACCTCAAACGCTAGGGCCCAGCCTCCTCATAGGCGTGACTGCGGGCGGCGCGGTTCAGGGTTTCCGGCCCACCGCCCCGGCGATCTTCAGCCGGGTAGGTACCGTGGTCATGTCGTTCCGCCACTCCTGGACGCTGGCCAGGCCGGGGTCCAGGAGTTCGAGCCCGTCAAAGAAGCGCGAAATCTGGTCTGGGGGGCGGAAATAGGTCTCCACCGGCGTGCCCGCCGCCACCGCGCGCAGCGCAGCCATCGCCTCCGGGTCACTGTCACTGGCGAATTGGGAAAGCACCAGGCAGCTTCCTGAGCACATGCGCCCGCAGAACTGGGCGATGATCCCGGCCGGATCCTCGGCATCCGAAATCAGGTGCAGTACCGCCACGCAGAGCACGCCGACGGGGCGGTCAAAGTCGATCAGCCGTAAGACGTCTGGGTGACCCAGGATCGCCGCTGGCCGACGGATGTCGGCGTGCACCGACGCCACCTGGTCATCGCCGGCGAACTGCGCTGTGTTGTGGGCATGCACGATCGGGTCATGGTCCACGCAGACCACCCGGGCCGCCGGGCCGGCCTGGCGCGCCGCCTCGTGCACGCTGGGCGAGGTCGGGAAGCCGGTCCCCAGGTCGATGAACTGGCGGAGGCCGGCGTCCTCGAGCACGCGGACGGCGCGGATAGCAAACGCCCGGTTCTCCTGGGCCAGCCGACGCTGGTCTGGGGCAATGGCAAGAACCTGGTCGGCCGCAGCCCGGTCCACCGGATAGTTGTCCTCGCCGCCCAGCAGATAGTCATAGATCCGCGCAGCGCTTGGCTGCGCCGGGACGGCGCCCGGCGGCCGGCCAGCACCCTGAGCCATCCGCAGCCCTCCCATGCGGGCCGGCGGCCCGTCCAGCAGGAGAGTATCGCGCCCCGCACTCCGAGAGCCCGCCGGCCAGCAGGCGGTGGGGGTGAGACCTGAGGTGATCCGGCGTTCCCGTCAGCCTTCGCCTGCGGTCAGGTAGTCGACAACGATGTCGCCGATCATCGCCCGGTAGCGGTCGCGCAGCGCCAGGTCGGTGAGGTCGCGGCCGAAGAGGGCGCCAAAAGTGTGATCGACTGGATCCAGGAGGCAGGCCCCGAGTTCCAGGCCGGCCGATCCATCGGCGCGGTGCTCAACCCGGGCGCATTCACCCACACCTCAGTGGCATTGCACGATGCCATCGAAGCGGTCCAGCTCCCCGTGATCGAACTGCACATCTCCAACGTGCACAGTCGCGAGGAGTTCCGGCACAAATCATGGATCTCGCCCGTCGCGCGCGGGATTATCATCGGCCTCGGCGTCATTGGCTATCCGCTCGCCATCAGGGCCCTCCACCAGGTGTCGCAGACCCACTGATCTCCGGCGAGGTGACACGACCATGTGCCGGCTGTTCGGCCTGCATGCCGGGACCGCCATGGTGGCGGCGACGTTCTGGCTCATCGACGCCCCGGACAGCCTGGCCGCGCAGAGCCACCGCAATCCGGACGGCGCCGGCGTCGGAGCCTTCGGGACCGGCGGGCGGCCGACGGTGCGCAAGCAGCCGATCGCGGCCTGGCAGGACACCCAGTTCGCGTCCGCCGCCCAGGACCTGCGCGGCACGACGTTCGTGGCCCATGTCCGCTACGCCAGCACCGGCGCGCACACGATGGCCAACACCCACCCGTTCGCGCAGGACGGCCGGCTGTTCGCGCACAACGGCGTCGTGCAGGGACTCCCGCAGCTCGACCGGCGGCTCGCCGAACTGGGTGCGGCCGGCCTGGCCGGGGGCGAGACGGACAGCGAACGGGTCTTCGCCCTGATCACGGCGGAGACCAGACGGCGCGGCGGCGACCTGGCCGGCGGGATCCGCGCCGCCGTCGGCTGGGTCAGCGAACGGCTGCCGGTCTATGCCCTCAACCTGGTGCTGACCACCGGGACCGACCTGTGGGCGTTGCGCTACCCGGCGACCCACGAGCTGTATGTGCTGGACCGGCCAGCGGGTGGCACCGGCGCCGGAGGCGGCCTGGACGCGACAAGTCACCGGATCCATGCCCGGTCCGCGCACCTGGCCCAGGTTCCCGCCGTGATCATCGCCAGCGAGAAGATGGACGACGACCCAGGCTGGCGGCTGCTGGACCCCGGTGAACTGCTGCACGTCCGCCCGGACCTGACCGTCGAAAGCAGCGCGCCGTTCCCTCCGGTGCCCCGCCACCTGCTCCGGCTCGCCGAGCTTGACCCCGCGACGGCCGCATCCCAGCACCCAAAGGCCACACCCGCGGCATAACGGCCCGCCGCGGCCGGTCTGGTCCGATCCGCCCGGGCGGCCTGGCATCATCGAGCACATGACCGTCGTGAAGATCAACGCGATTACCGTGCCCGCCGACAGCGGGGACGAACTGGCCCGCCGGTTCGCCGCCCGGGCGGGCGCGGTGGACAACCAGGACGGCTTCGAAGGCTTCGAGCTGCTCAAGCCGGCCGACGAGCGGACCACCTGGCTGGTGGTGACCCGGTGGCGAGACGACGCGTCCTTCGAGGCGTGGCTGCACTCCCCCGCGTTCGGCCACGGGCACCGCTCCGCCGCCGAGCGCAGTGGCGGCGAGGCACCGGCGCCGGTCGGCGTGAGCAGTGAGCTGTGGTCCTACGAGGTCGCGGGCGGCTCAGCCTGAGCCGCCCGCGACGGCCGCCGCCAAGTCGCCGGCCAGGATGCCTGAATGACTGAGCACCCTGGTGATGCAGGCCGGAAGCTGAGCCGTACGGAGGCATCCGACGCCGTCAGCGGCCTGGGATGGCGGTACATCCTCGGCATCGTGCGCACGTGCGTGCCGGTCGATTCGCTGGCCCAGTCGGCCGATGTCGCCGCGCGCGTGGTGGCTGCGGCCGGTCCTGGCGCGGACGGGCACCTGCGGCTGGACATCCGCCGGGACCGGCTCATCATCTCGGTCCAGACGCTGGCGACCGAGTCCATGACCACGCGCGATATCGAACTGGCCCGCCAGATCACCTCGGTCGTGACCGGACTCGGGCGGGCGACCAGCCCCGATATCGGCAGCGGCGCCCCGCGGTCGGTCCAGGTTCTGGAGATCGCGATCGACGCGCTCGACATCGCCTCGATCCGGCCGTTCTGGCAGGCGGTGCTGGGTTATGCCGACGAGGCGGGCCCACCGAACCCCGGGGCCGGGCTGGTTGATCCGATCGGCCAGGGCCCGACGATCTGGTTCCAGCAGATGACCGAGCCGCGCCCGGAGCGTAACCGCATCCACTTCGACGTCTCTGTGCCGCACGACGAGGCACCCCGCCGGATCGAGGCGACGCTCGCCGCGGGGGGCACGCTGCTGTCCGACGCCGAGGCTCCGGCCTTCTGGGTGCTGGCCGACGCCGAGGGCAACGAGGCCTGCGTCACCACCTGGCAGGGCCGGGACTAGCGGTTCCGGGCTAGCGGTTCCGGGCTAGCGGTTCCGGGCTAGCGGTTCCGGGCTAGCGGTTCCGGGCTAGCGGTTCCGGGCTAGCGGTTCCGGGCTAGCCGCTCAGCCCGTCGAGGACCGCGCGGATGGCCAGGTCCCACCGGCGGTCCCGGGACGCCGCCGACGTGCCGAGCCAGCCGGCGGTTTCCTGCGCGGCCAGGCCCTGCGCGAGCGCGACGAGCACATGGGCGATGTCGGTGTCGTCACCGCGCAGGAGGCCGGCCGCGGTGCAGCGCCCGACCCGGGCCACGATGAACTCCCGGACGGCGCGGCCAGCCCGCAACTCGGCGGGCCCCGGGTCGAAATCGGCGAACGGCCGGGAGAACATCACCTCGGCCAGTACCGGGTTCCCGCGGGCGAACGCCCGGATGACCTCGATGACCCCGACCAGGTCAGCGCGCGGATCGCCGGACCCGGCCAGTTGCCCGAACCGATCCCGCAGCAGCCGGAAGCCCGCAAAGAACACCTCCCGGACCAGTCCGGCCTTGTCGCCGAACAGCTCATAGACGGCCGGGGTCGACGTCTGCGCCTGCTGGGCGACCTTCCGGGTGGTGAACCCGGTGACGCCGTCCGCGGCCAGCGTGGCCAGTGCGACCTGCAGGACGTGCTCGCGCAGTTCGGGCGTCCGCTGTTTCGCCCTCGGGCTCACGCCCGGGCCTGAAGCGCCGCGTGATCGATGTCAATGGCCACCCGGATCGCCGTCAGCGCATGGTCCCGGACCCGCAGCTTGCTCGCCACGTGCGCGTCCATGTCGAGGGCGGCCAGCCCGGCGGCGGTGCTCCGGGCGACGTCCAGCAGGTCAGCCGCGGGCACGACCCGGTCCAGGAAGCCGGCGGCCACGGCGTCATCGGGCGAAAAGACCTCAGCGAGCGTGATGGCCCGGGTCAGGCAGGCCGGGGTCAGCCGCTGCCGGCAGATCTCGACCGCCGCCCACGGCATGCTGAAACCGATCGCCACCTCATTCGCAGTGATCTTGTACGGGCCGGCCGCGCCCACCCGGTAGTCACCCGACAGGAGGAGGAACACCCCCATCGCCACCACGTGCCCTGGGCACGCGATGAGCACCGGCGCCGGGAACGACAGGATCCGGGCGGCCAGCTCGAAGCCCGCCCGGTGCATGGCCAGGGCCGCGGATCCGCCCGCCTGGAGCACGGGCAGGTCGAATCCCGCGGAGAAGATGCCCGGCCGGCCGGTGAGCAGGACGACCGCCCGGTCGGCCGCGGCCTGGTCGAGGGCCCGGTTGAGCTCGGCGAGCATCGGTGGCGACAGCACGTTCACCTTGCCGTCGTCCATGGTGATCGTGGCGACGGAGTCTTCAAGCTGATACGAGACGAGCGGCATGACGCGAGTCCCCTTCTCCCGGCGGGCTTCGGGACCTCATCGTAGCGACGTTACGGAACAGTGTCACGATTTGCCGATGCCGCGCCACCCGGTCGGCCGGGGTGCTGATGGGCGGCGACGGCCTGGGTCTGGCGATCAAGACACCGGGCCCGGCGCGGTTCGACTCCCGCCGCCTTCGGGTAGACCGGCCGGCCAGGCCCGTGGCTGACGGCCAGGCCCGGGGCCTGGCGTACGTCATTCGGTGTAGCCGGACTCCCCCTGATGGCGCAGTACGGGTGACCTCAGGTACCGCAGTCTGTTCCTAGAGGCCACAGGGCCTCGTGCTGGGCCAGGCTCGGGGGAGCAAAAACAGTGACTGATCAGCTGCGGTGGCTGTGGGACCTGCGGATCGTGCGCTTCGGGGCCGTCGCGGCCCTGTGCACGCTGCTTCAGCTACTGGTCCTCGCCAGCCTGGCGCGCCTGGGCGCGGACACGATCGTGGCCAACGGGATCGGCTTCGCTCTCTCCGCCCAAGTCAGTTTCGTGCTCAGCGCCCGCCTGACCTGGCGGGACCGCACGCCGCGCAGCCTGGACCGCGGCAGTCCGCCGCGGTCCACGCTCGGTGCCCGGTCCGCGCGCTGGGCCTCGTTCAACGGGACCGCCGTCATTGCCCTGGTC
>Ga0265338_10001638_pt1 | contig 35812 bp, 24 predicted proteins | sample 42126metaG_FD_193579 | JGI IMG/M metagenome (GOLD analysis project Ga0265338, IMG submission 193579) | Rhizosphere microbial communities from Carex aquatilis grown in University of Washington, Seatle, WA, United States - 4-21-26 metaG | ecosystem: Host-associated > Plants > Roots > Rhizosphere...
CTCGAGGTCCCGATCTCGGTAGAGTTGGAAGCCTGCACCGTGCCGGATAGCCCGGCGGGCTGCCCGGTGAAGGTTACGAAGCCGTTGGCGTCCGTCGTCATCGCCGTGCTCTGCGACCCATCCGAATAGAAGATGACCACTTGGGCGTTGATCGCCCCAATTCCCGTGCTGCTGTCCACCACGCTGACCGTTACCGTCGCGTGAATGGTCAGCACGATCGGCGGCGAAACAACCCACTCGGGCGGATCGAACGAGCCGATGTTAAACGAGTAGGTCGTCGACCACACGGTTCCGTGCGGATCGGTGTACGAGATGCTGAGGACGAGATTCCCGGTGTTGCTTTCGCGGTTCGCCACGAAGTTGCCCTGACCATCCGTAACCACCGTCTGCGAGACGAATCCCGCGCCGGTCAACACGATATAGGCGCCCTGCACGGGGTTGCCAAGATCGTCGACGATCTTGCCCGCGACGGACGTCGTGTCGAGGATCAGGTTCAGCGGGGTGACCTGGTTCGAAACCACCGTCACGCTGATCGATTGGGAGAAGATGCCGCTGGTTAGGGTGCCCGTGTAGGCGCCCGGCGGCAGGCTGCTGAAGCTGAAAGCTCCATTGGAGTCGGTCGTCGTGCTTGCGGTCGTCGGCCCTTGAAGGACGATCGAGCAACCGGGCACCGGCGATCTGCTGATACTTCCCGTGACCGTTCCCTGAACGCCGCCGGGTGATTCGGTGAGGGATGCGTTCTCCGTTGTGGTAACGCCTCCGGTCACCGGCACTGTCAAGGTCAGGGTTTGATAGGCCGTCATCGAGTAAGTGAACGTGTAGGTTCCTGGCGTGAGGCCGGTAACCGAGTAGGTTCCCTGCGCGCCGGTCGTAACCGTTGTCACCGGGTTATTGTTCCAATCGACGACAGCAATCGACACGCCCGCGAGAGGCAGGCTGGTCGTTGCATCCACCGCGACGCCAGAAACCGCTCCAACTGGATTCGATAACGTCAACGCGACGTTGTTCGAACCCTCGGTGAAGGTCTGGGTTGTCGAGGCTGATCGTCCGTCCGAAGTCATCGCGGCGATAGTCGCTTGAGTGCCCACCGGCTGGCCGGTGAACATCACGGTTCCAGTGGCGTTGGTATAGCCGAGTGCGGGCGTCGCGCTGTTCGCATAGACGATGCTGACGGTCGCGCCGGCGAACGGGTTTCCGCCGCTGTCGACGACGGTGACGACGACGGTTGCCGTCGTCGGCGTCAGAGCCGCGTTGTACGTCGAGGAGTTCGCAACAACGGCGGGCGACGTGAACGGCTGATAGCCACTCGCGGTGAAGGTCATGGTGTAGGGCTGGATCTCAAGGCCTTGCAGCGTGTATTGGCCATGACCGTCGGTGGTTGCGGTGGTGATCCCGTTCCCGAGGCTGTCGGTGGCAGTAACCAGCGCGTTGTATATGGGTCTTCCGGTGGTGCTGTCGGTGACAACGCCGGATATCATGCCCTGCATATCGACCGGTAGCATCACGATGATGCTGTTGTTTCCAGTGTTGAACGCTTGCGGGGTGGCCGTTCCCGTTCTTCCAGTGCCGTCGGTTGCGGCCGCACTGACCGTTGCCAGGATATTCTGCGGCTGGCTCGTGAACGTCACAAACCCGTTAACGTCCGTGCTAGTCGGGCCAGCGGCGGTACCGTTCGAGTAGTTTATCGTCACGTTTGATTGGACGGGGTAGCCATCAGGGTCGAGAACCGCGACGGTGACCGTCGCTGCCAGGGCGGATTGAAGGCTTACGGTTGGTTGGTTCGTGGTCTGGCCAGATGTAATCGTCACGCCACCAACCGAATACGCGATGTATCCGGTGAGCGAGAACGTGAGCGAGTAAGTTCCTGCGTTCAGCCCTGAGATCTGATAGGTCCCGTTCGAGGCGGTTGTACCAGAAGCTACAACGCTTCCGCCTGCGTTTTGTACCGCGACGCTAACTCCGCCAAGCGGATTTCCGCTGGAGTTGGTAACGGCCCCTGCCACCGCCCCAGTCGCGATCGGCGGCAAAACGAGAACGATGGCGTTGCTTCCATGGGCAAAGCCAGAGGTGCTCTTGCTCGCCGTTCGTCCGCTTCCATCGTTGGTGGTCGCAGTGATGGTGGCAGAAAGGTTCACTGGCTGCTTCGAGAAGACGACCTGGCCGGTGCCATCCGTCGTACCCTGCACCGTGTTTCCATTGGTGTAGGCGATAGCAACGCTAACATTGGGAGTTACGACTCCATTCGAATCCTTGACCGTGACGTCGACCGTAGCGGTCGGCGGCGTGGGCAGAGGCGTCATATAGACTGTTTGCGCCTGGACGCCGGTAGCGGGCACTATCAACAGTTCTATAGAAGGGAAGTAGCCGGCGAGCGTAAAGGTGAGTTCGTAAATGCCCGGCGGCTCATTGTGAAACGCGTAGCTGCCGTCGGCCAAAGTCACCGTGGAAGCCGACACTTGATTGTTCAGCAAGTTGTTGAGGTTGACCGTTACATCGCCCAGAGGAACGTTGTAGACGCTGTCAACGATACCGGTCAAGTTCGATTGAACGGTGGGTGGAGGCACGTCGGTGGAGTTGATGGGCTGAACTTCGGTTCCGTCGACGAACAGGGCGATGTGCTCGATGTGGGGGGGAATGACCGTGTCGAGTGTCGAGTTGCCCGGAGGAGCCGTGGCCTGTCCGTTCAAGCCCTTGATAGGAAGTTGCCACGCATAGTGGACTGAGAACGAGTTGGGGTTGTGGATAGTGAACTTGGTCTCGAACTTCTCGTCCGAGGCTTCGACCTCCGTTCCCGTAAGAGTCGGCACGAGCTGAGCCTGCATGACGGCGGTCTCGCCGTCAACGAAGTTGAACCCGCTCATAACCCCGTCGGCGAAACCGGGTTTGCTGAAAACCACCTGATACCTACCCGCCATGAGCCCGGTGATCGTGAAGTTACCGTTGGCGTCGGTCTTAGCGGTTGCGACGATTTGGTTCGGGAAGTTGGGCCGGCTGACAAGCGCGAAAACCCCGGCGATTGGGCCCGAAGGCGCATCCGGGCCTTTAACGCTAACGTTTCCCACGATGGTGGTCGACGCAGCCGCCCACTGAATCAAGAATGCAGATAGAAAACCGATGATGACGCGAAAGAACGCAAGCCTCTTCAAACCCAGCCTCCCGAGGGCGCCTGTCCCCTCTGGCGCTCGCATCTCAATTGAAGCTGCGAGAGCCTAATGCCCGATATTTTAGCGCACTCAGATCAAAGACGCGACAAACATATGTTTGTACACCAATCTTATGAAAAACCCGCACAGATCGTATTTAGGTTCAAAGGAGGCAGGGGTTTGCCCCGATTTGAACCTTGCCCGCAATGGAATCAACGGAATGGACCGAAACAGAAACCCGCAATTGTGCCGGGTACGAGAGGGGCGATCCAGGCGCGGTTCTGCCAGTCTGTCTCTCAATGGCGCCCTTTTCGATTTTCCCACCTCTCACCCCCCTCCAACGACGTACCCCCTTCATTTCTAAGCCGTCACCTTTCATATTTCACCCCGACGTTAGGCTTTCGTGATCTGAAGCGCCCCAGAAAAGGGTAAACTGAAGCTCGGCAGTGACCCTGGGTCTCAGCCATTCCCTGGACCGGGTGTAGGAGAGGTATGGAGGTCTATCGTCCCATTCGTTACGAGCAAATGATGCGAGCCGCCGAGGGCTATGATGTCCGCGCCAGACGCATGTTTGGCGGGATGGGCATCTATACGGGCGAAAAAATGTTCGCCTTTCTCGTTGGAGAAGACATCGGCCTGAAGCTTTCGCCGGACGACGTTCAGGAGGCCCTTACCTTACCTGGCGCCGAGCCGCTCCGCCCCGACCCAGCCGCCGAGCCGATGCGCGAATATGTTCGCATGCCTCGCGAAGTGCTGGACAACTACGACAAGTTCATCTATTGGGTAGAGCGAAGCGCCGCCTACGCTCAAAAGAAGCTCGTTCACTGACGCGCGACGGCATAGAGATGGGGCATGTCGCTTGTAGGTAGGGTCGGCCGCCGCAGGCCACGAGCTCGTATCGCGACCCTCTTCCTCTATTTCATTCTGGTCGTCGGCGCCCTCACCACGGTCTACCCATTCATGCTGATGATCAGCACCGGCTTGCGCGGGGCGAGCGATCAAGACGACCCGGGCCTCGTTCCACGTTACTGGTCGGTGTTCGAAAGCAAAGACGCCCTGGGGAAAACGGACAAGAGCTCGCTCTTCGGCAAGTATTTGCTGGACAAATATGCGGGCGACCAAACCATGGTCGATTCCAATCGCATAGGCTCTAGCGCGTCTTCCGATGTTCAAACCGCTTACGTTAAGTTTCTCCAGTCTCTTGCGCCGGAAGATTTCCTGGTGGCGTTCCATAAGTCGAGCGGCCAGGTGACGAGCCGGCTGGACCAGGCTTATCAGAATTGGCTTCAGGGGAAGTACAAGACGATCGAGGCGGTCAACCGCGCCTACATCGACGAAAACATGGCGTTTCAAACGGTGTCGCCGCCAGCGGAGCTTCTGGACCGGAAAGCGTGGGCTGAGCCTAATGATCGCAAGTTCCAAGAGTGGCTTCAGTTCAAAAGAAGCCTGCCCGCGGAGTTCAGGATCCCGCTGCGGGCGCAGCGGATGTTCCAGGAGTTTCTGCGCTCCAAATTCCGCAACCAGCTTGCCCAAGTTCCCAAAGAGGTTCTCGGAAGCGCGAAATCGATCGAGCAGATCGATTTGCCTTCGAGCGGCCCGTTGCTCGCTGAGTTCCGTGCCAAATTTTTGCCGGCGAGGTACCTCTCCGGAACGCTAGAAGACCGATGGGCCGCGCTTGCGAAAGGGCCGATGCCCATCGACTCCTACGAAAGGTCGTTCGTGGCTGGGCATGAGCCCGAGATTAGGCGCGAGTTCTCCTGGCGCAACTATGGTTACGTGCTTGACTACATCGTGATCAACGGCCATGCGCTCTGGAACACTCTTATCTTCTGTTTCCTCGCTATCCTGACCCAGCTCATCGTCAACCCACTCGCGGCTTACGCGCTGTCTCGGTATCCCATCCGGGCGACGGGGAAGATTCTGTTGTTCCTGCTCGCCACGATGGCGTTTCCCGCCGAAGTGGCCCTTATTCCGGCATTCCTGCTGCTGAAACAGTTTGGGCTGCTTAACACTTTTGCCGCCCTCGTGCTGCCAAGCGCCGCCTCGGGTTACATGATCTTCCTGCTCAAGGGCTTCTTCGATTCCCTGCCGCCGGAGCTGTTCGAAGCGGGCCAGATCGATGGAGCAAAGGAGACCACGATGATGTTCCGGATTGCGCTGCCTCTCAGCAAGCCGGTCCTGGGATACCTGGCGCTGCTCGCCTTTATGGGGGCGTACGGGTCCTTCATTTACGCGTTTCTGGTCGCCCAGGACCAACGAATCTGGACGCTGATGGTGTTCATATACAACCTTCAGACTTACGCGCCGAAGGCGGTAACGATGGCGGCTCTGGCGGTGGCGGCGCTGCCGACGTTGGTGGTCTTCCTGTTCGCGCAGAGGGTGATCATGCGCGGCATTATTTTGCCGGGTGAGAGATAAGAGGTGCACGATTCAGAGGTTATGGTCGTTAAAATTTGCCAGCAATAGCGCGGACCTTCAGCCCGCCTCCTTCGACTCTGGTCAACCCAGGGCGACGTTCGCCCGCCTGCGCTTCGCTTCGGCGAACTCACTTGCCGCTGGGCTAAGATAGATCGGCCCGTTGGGCCTTCCCGGACCTTGGTGCTAGGCTAGACTTCACGCGGTTGCTTCGGGTTTAGCGATGTTCCGGCGGCCTGCACTTGGCAGGCCCCATGGGTCGCTGGCTCGTTGGGCGGCTCCTAGCGCCTTCACCTTACGCCGAAGCCTCGGCGCCGGGCTCCGTGAACAAGAAGCCCTCCGTCGAGTTCATCTCGAGCTGCATCTTCACCAGCTTCGCGTAGATCCCGTTTTCCCGTTCCATTAGCTCTTCGTGCCTGCCCATTTCCACGATGCGGCCGTCTTCCATTACCACCAGTCGGCTGGCGTTGCGAAGGGTGCTTAGTCGGTGGGCTATGGCGAAGACCGTTCGATTCTGAACTAGGCGCTCCAGGCCTTCCTGAATCAGCCGCTCGGTTTCCGTGTCCACGCTGGCGGTGGCTTCGTCGAGGATCAGTATTCTCGGGTTGTGGAGAATGGCCCTTGCGATAGCGATGCGCTGGCGCTCACCTCCGCTGAGGCGGTGGCCCCTCTCTCCCACGTAGGTGTCATACCCGTCTGGGAAGTTCACGATGAAGTGGTGGGCGTTAGCCGCTTGGGCCGCTTCCATCACTTCTTCGAGAGACGCCGTTGGCCGCCCGTACGCGATGTTGTCCCGGATCGAGCCGGGGAAGAGGTACGACTCCTGAAGGACCACGCCGACTTGGCGCCGAAAATCTTCGATGGTCACGTGTTTGAGATCGACTCCGTCGATCTCGATGTGCCCGCGGGACGGGTCATAGAATCTCAGAAGCAAGCTGATCAGCGTCGATTTCCCGGCGCCGCTGGCGCCGACAAGGCCGATAATCTCCCCCGACTTCACGTCAAGGTCGATGCCGTGGAGAATCTCCCTGCCCTTCTCATAGCCGAAGTGGACGTCCTTGAACTCAACATGGCCCTCCATATGCTCCATGGGAACGGAGTGGGTGGAATCCTCGATGTCGACGGGGGTGTCGATGACTTCGAACACTCGCTCGGCCGCCGTCAGGGAGCGGCTTGTCCAGTCGATAATGCGTTGCAGCATCATAATCGGCTGCTGCATCATCGCGATGTACGCGATAAAGGCGGTGAGCTCGCCGATCGTCATTTTGCCTTCAAGCACGGCCCTGCCGCCAACCCACCATACGATGAACACGCTGATGCTCATCGTGAAAACGACCATGGGGAAAAAGGTGGACCAGTTGCGCTCCGCCGTGTACCCGGCATCGGCCAAGTCGGTCACGCGCCTCCCAAGCCTTTTTTCCTCGCGCGTTTCGCCGTGGAACGCCTTCACAACTTTGGTGCCTTGGAGCACGCCTGATAGGGCGCTGTTCAGGCGGGAATTGGCGTGCCAGAATCGCCCCCAAACGCGCATCATGCCTCGCCTGAACCGCTTGACCGCATACAGCACGAACGGGATCGGCACGATCGTCCAAATGGCGATGCGCCAATTCAGGATAAACATCATGATCGGGATGCCGGTCAAGAGCGCCAGTTGGTTCAGGGTGATGGGAATGCCGTCGACAAGAACGTCATATAGTGCGCCGCAATCGTTCGTCATGCGCGACATCAGCGAGCCTACGTTCCGCTTGTCGTAGAAGGCCATGGAAAGCTGCTGGTACTTATGAAACAGCGCGTTGCGGATCTGCACGTTCACACCCGCGCTCATCAGCGCGACATTGCGGCCGCGGGCCATCTGGATTAGGGAGATAAGCGCCCGCGATACGATGAGGGCAAGGATGAGCCAGCCCATCAGGTGGACCTGTTTCTTGATCAACACGTTGTCGACCAAGAGCTGGGCTAGTTTGGGCGGCACAATATCGCAGAACGTGCCAGTGAAAATCAGGAACACGCCCCAGTAGAGCCTCGCCTTATACGGCCTGACGAAGTCGTACATGCGGAGCAGGGTCTTGCCCCGGTTCAGGCACGCAAGGCAGATATTGCTGTCTTCTGGAAGTGGCCGGCTGCACTTGGGGCAGAGGCGGAGTTCCTCGGAGATATCGGGAATATCCTCGCCCTTGAGGAGCGCTTCCAGCTTCTTCTGGGCAGAGGAAATGAGGGCGGCTTTGCCGCTGGTGGTCCGGATCAGCTCGACGTCATGGTCGCCGTAATTCGCGATAAGGGCGACGGCGTCGACCAGGTCCTCAACCCGGGGGTTGCTGAGCCTGCTTATTTCGTAGCTGGAGACGACTTCTTCGCCGAGAGGGGTCTTCTCGATTCTGTAGGCGGTGGTGGAGGTGATGACCAACTTGGCAGGGCCAAGCGCTCCTAGGCTAGTTAGATCGCCTTGGGTTGTAAAGAGCGGCTTCTCATCGCTGGGAAGCTGGACGGGCTGGGGCACAACGGCCATAAAAGGTTAATTGTGCAACAACTCGGCACATACCGACGGCCACACATGCTCAATTCCTACGAGGTTATTGGGCTTTTGATCGCGCGGCCTCAATGGCGGCGGCGTATTTGCCTTCCCGAACCCGCCGGACACGTTCCTGGCTTGGAACGCCGTTAACCGTCCAGAACTCGCCGTCCACCTGCTCACACCAGTAGACTTCCTCGCTCTGTGGCGACTCGACGATAACTGCCTCTATCTTCTCTGGAGGCTTCTGCTCGGGGCGCCTGCGCAACCCGGCCAAGGAAATCACAGGGGGGATAGCGCAGAAAGCTAAACCTGGATAGAGCCGCTTCTGGACGAGCTGCCAAGATACGTAGGCGGCCAACAATAGCCAGAATGCATGGGTTACGTCGTCCTCCGGTTTCGACTCTCGTCGTTTGTAATGCGACCAAGGCCATTCTGCATGCTCCGATTCTGTGAGCGGCCGCTCTCTAACGATTCGAGTCGTTCCGAAATCTCCTGCGAAGTCGAAATCGTCATGAGGGAACATCTCACTTCCGGGAATGTACACGCCGACTTCAGACTTGTACATCCAGGATTCGGAAGCGGCAGTTATTGTTTCTGTCCATCGAAGTAGGTCGACCCATTGGCCCTCACTCTCATATCGCTCCACTTGCCCGATTAATGCCGCTTGCCTGAGGAATCGTGCGCGGGCCATCATTCCGCGGGGAAACGTGGTAAGGACCATCCACAGAACGCCTAAACCGACTACGACGAAGAATGCGAAGTTTCCGATATTCTCGGCGTAACGGCAAGCACAGGCAGCTGCGAAGAAGACGATAACCCCAGCGGCGCAAAACTGGAGCCAGGCCCGGGTCTGGTTGTACGGAGTCGGGATTCTAGATAGTTTTTGGACCGAGTCGAACTTGAGCGACGTGGGCCTCTCGCCAGACGCCATTTTGGGTCTGGCGACCCATACTGCGAGATCGGAGTCGTCCCATCCTGGCCAAGTTTTTTGCGCGAGCACGGCGGCAACGTCTGCGTCGTCGAGAGCCAGCCTGGTTCGCCACGGAATCTTTGGTCTCGCACCGCTCGATGCGTAATAGCCGTTGTAGTAGGGGAATAGTTCAAACCACTCGCCGGAGTCATTTTCGAATCTCGAGACCTCCTTTCCCTCGGAAAGACTTTTCAGTCTCGATCCGCGCTGAAGCCGCGGCGACCCAAAGATTAAGAGACAACTCCCTGCTACGAACGGTGGAATGGCGAGCCAGAAATGGTAAGTCGCATCCCCCCAGATGGGTAGTGAGAACGCAAACCCGATTAATGCCAGGGCCGAATAACCACATGCCCAACCAAGTCGCCTCAGGCGACGACTCTCAACCCGCACGCGTTCGAGCTCGGCCTCGTCCAATCGCCGATATCCTACGAAATTCCACCCATCATATACAGGCACGACTGGCATGGCTGGTTATGGAAGCACTTTCAAAATTAGGGGCGGCGCATACTTCGCGGACTTCATGACCGAGACACCCGCGAGAAGGTGGGTGGCAGCCTGTTCGGCAGACCTTATGTCAGCCGCATGAACGGTGAACATCTCCTCATCCGGCGCGACTTTATCTCCCACCGACTTCAGGCAAACCACCCCCACGGTCGGATCGATCTTGTCGTCCTTCTTCTCCCTGCCGCCACCGAGGGCGACGACGACCTCGCCGACCGTTCGGGCATCGATCCGGTGGACCCAGCCCTTTCCTTGCGGGTTCTTTACATTCAGCCGAACCGGCGCGACAGAAAGCGCTTCAGGATGCTCGAACACGTCCACCGTGGCGCCCTGGGCGGCGAACCATTCCTTTGCTCGCTTCAAAGCCTGGCCGCTGGCGAGGGCAGCCTCAGCCATTTTCGTTCCCTGTTCTTCGGTTGAAGCCAGCTTCGCGGCCACAAGGGAATGGGCCGCGAGACGGACGCAGAGGTCGGCGACGCGGCCTCGGCCCCCTCGCAGCACGTGAGCCGCTTCCTTCACCTCGAGAAGATTGCCAACCATGCGCCCGAGCGGCTGGCTCATGTCGGTGATCGCCACGTGCGCGGGCAGGCCCGCGCGTTTGCCCGTTTCGATGAGCGCCTTTGCGAGTTTGGTCGCCCCATCCAGGTCTGCCATGAACCCGCCCGAGCCGCACTTCACGTCCAGAACTACCATCTCGGCCCCGCCCGCCAGCTTCTTGCTCATGATGCTGCTCACGAGCAGCGGAATCGAGTCGACTGTTGCAGTGACGTCGCGAAGCGCATAAAGAGTCTTGTCTGCTGGAGCGAGAGAAGCGGTTTGGCCGGTGATGGCGAGGCCAATGGACTTTGCCTGAGCCTTCAGTTCGTCAGGAGTGAGGTTCATGCGAAAGCCGGGGACGCTCTCTAGCTTGTCCACCGTGCCTCCAGTAATGCCCAAGCCCCTTCCACTCATCTTCACGATCGTCATGCCGCAGCTTGCGAGCAGGGGCAGCAGGATGAGCGAAGTTTTGTCGCCCACCCCGCCGGTGCTGTGCTTATCCACCCACGGCTTCGGCAGGCCAGTGAGGTCGAGGCGGTCGCCCGAATCGGCCATGGCGATGGTGAGCCAGGCGGTTTCGTCCGCGTTAAGCGGCTTCAAGTAAGCCGCCATCAGCCAGGCGCTGAGTTGGTAGTCAGGCACGGAACCATCGGCCGCGCCGCGCGCAACCATTTCCAGTTCAATTTGGGAATTTCCCCGCCCATCCCTGCGGTTGGCGATGACCTCCTGGAACTCCATCGAGGGAAGCGTACCCTTGGGGGCGTCGAGCTTCGCTCGAACAACAGCCGCAGACCGCAGTGGGCCAGACTCTCCAGTTTGGCAGTCGAGCAAAGCTCGACCAAAGCTCGGCCGAAGGCAGATCCAAGAGGAAAGGCTAGGGCTCAAGCTCGATGGATTCCGTGTCTCCCCAGTCGTTCTCCGCCCACGTGTAGGCGTGAATGGTCACGTTCGTGTTCTTGGTCACCGCCTTGGTGGTCATCGTGAAGCTCACGGAGCTTTTTCCGGCGGGTACCGTGACCGAGGCCGGCCCGAGCAGTCCGGTCGGTGCGTAAGTCAGGTTCACCTTTTGGCCCGCCGCCCCGGCCACGCCGTCGAGATAGATGGTTCCGGTCACGCTCGTGCCGCCTTTCACTGCGTACGAGCTGAGCACCAACTGATCGACCTGCGGGGTCAGAAGCACAAATGAATCCGACGCGGTATAGCCCATGTAAGACGCGGTAAGCGCCACCGCTTGGAACGAGGCGGGCAGCACCGATTTAATGTCGACCTCGGCGAAGTTGGCCCCGGCCGGAATCAAAACCGAGGCCGCAACAGGCGCGTAGGGCGAGCTGCTCGTCAAGGCCACGCGGGCGCCTCCGGGCGGCGCGAAACCTTCAAGCGAAACAAGCGCGGGGAACAGCGTGCCCCCGAACTCGTAGTCGTCGTCATCCAAAGCGATAAGCGGCAAAGGGGGATAGACGAATGCGCCGGCATAGGCGCTCCCGCTCAAGAAATACGTGTAGACGTTCAACGAGGTTTGGGACGGAGCATAACCGGTAAGGCTCATTTTAAAGCTCGCGCTCGTTTTGCCGGCGGGGACGGTCAACGTGGTGGGCGCGGAAATGCCGTCGATCTGACAATCCGTGTAGATGGGGAGGGTTAGACCTCCGGGGGGCGCGGTCGAGGACATCGTGAGGGTAACCGTGGCCGTGTTGTATTTGTGCTCCGGATCAGTTCCGCCAATGATTGCCGGCTGAGACACCCGGGACTCCTGAAAGAGCTCGGCACTTCCAACCACGGCAAGATAAAACGTAAACGGTTGTAAAACCAAGACGTTTGAGACGCTGCCTCCGGGAGTGCTTACCGTAAACGTCACCCTGCGGGTGTTGCTTACGATCTTGGTTGTGATGGGGAAGGTCGCGAAGTTTTGGCCCGCCGCGATCTTGACCGACGTCGGCGCGGTGGCGACGGCGGTATTCGAATTGAATATATCCACCACGAGCCCCGCCGTAGGCGCGGTCCCGTAAATGTTCACTTGGCCCATTACCGTATTACCGTCGCCGCCGGTCGCGCTGTTTGGCGATAGGTAGAGGATGGACGGCGAAGGAGTCACCAAGTTGAGCGTGGTCGAGAAAACGACGTCGTTGTAGCTGGCCGAAATGATGACCGGCGTGTTCACGGAAACCGCCTTGATCGTCATCGGAAACTTTCCGTAACTATGCCCAGCAATGGTATTTACAGTTGCCGGCACGGTCACAAGAGCCGTGTTCGAAGATTTGATCGAAATCGTAACTGGAGAGGCGGGGGCATAATTTAAGCTGACATAGCCGTTGTCGGTTGTGCTCGCTCCCAATTGAGGGTTGCTGTCGTAGGTGATATTGTTGACCGCACCCACCGCGATGTAGTCTGTAGCAAGGTTGGAAAGGTTTCCTCGTGAGTCCAAGAGTTCGTATTCAAAGCGATCCGGGCCAATGTAGTTGGCGTCGGGAACATACGTAAAGTTGCCATCGGTCTGCAAGGTCAGGGTTCCATGCAGGGTATTCGCTACGACGTTAACGGTCACCGGCCCGCTGTAAATATCGTTGGTGAGCACCCCGCCGCTCCCAATATTTAAGGTCTGGCCAGGGGCAATCGAGTAGCTTTCGGGCACTGCCACTGTGAATGCCTGGGCATGGCTGAGCGCTGATGCTCCAAACGCCAGCATGGCGAACATCCCCCGGCTAAGTTTGGCGACGGCTTTTGCCATGAGGATCCTGCTTGACATCGTGTTACCTCGGTCGTTTCTCAATATTCGCCTCCCCATGATGAGTCCCATCCCCCGTTGTCGTCGCTGTTGTCGCAGTCGATGTCGGGATCGGGGTTAGTGTCCTCGTCGGACCCTAATTCGTCGTCGATCTCAGGGTAGTAAACTTCCACCCCGCGATCTGACCAATATTGAGTTGGGTCGAGGAGACAGGAGTCGGAATCGTAACTCGAATCGTCGTCCCAACTGTCGTCGTACTGGGACTGGTCATAGGGGTCGTCAGAAATGTCCGAGTCACCTGGATCGTCATAGATTAATGGTGGGTCGTCCACCTCTTCGGGGCCGTCAGGATCGCTAGGACCGGCAAATTGAAGGTGCTTCTGCCTCATATGCCGGCCTTCCAGCGAGGAAATCTGATTCCGCGTCGACACCTTGAGGGAGGAGTAGTTAACAATCCCTCCCATCGATCCCAGAGGCGTCAGCCCGGACGGGTCGGTTTCCCTGAGTGGATTGTTGCCGACGAACCCGTAGATATTGATGCCGCCTCTCTCGAAAACGGGGTCTCTGGAAAGCCAACGGCCGATGCGCGGGGCATAGGCACGGTTTGGCGCCAGCAAGAGTCCGCTCGGCCCATGTTTCAAATAGCCGTCGAATCCGAGGTCGCTCACGTAGGATCCGGAGACCTGAGTGGTCACGCCGAAGGGGTCGTACTGATATTTGGCGACGACTACGCCGGTTGACTCAGCCACTTCGCGAATGGACCCAAGATGGTCCCGCGTGTAGTAGAGCTTTTCGCCTGTGGCCTCGACCACGCCCTGCGGATAGAAGTGTTTCGTTCCGGTTCCCGTTTTCTCTTCGAGTAAATGGCTTCCCAACCATAGGTATGCGACGTTGGAGACCAGAGAGCCACCGGAATACTCACTTATCTTGATGACTCGGTTTTGAGCATTGTAGTAAAAAGCCGACTCGTGAGTTCCGCTGGCGAAGCGGACCAGCCTGTTCTCGCCATCGTAAACGAAGCCGTCCTTGTAGTTCAAAGACGGACTGGCGGTATCTGTGAATCCCACGTCTGCCAACGATCCGTTGGCGTCATAGGCGTACGCATAGCTCTCGTGGGCCGCAGGCAGGGATTCCGATAGATATTGGTTCACCGAGTTCGTCGCATAAGTTGCGGCAACCCCCGAACTCGATGAAGTCTCCCGATTGCCAAGCGCATCGTAGGTAAAAGTCTGATCGGCCAACACTGCGTTGGCCGGGTCCTTTACCGTCCATGCCGTGAGCTTGTTTGTTGGATCGTACGTGGCTGTCGCGGAGCCTACGTTTACGCCTGAGTCGTATGAACTGCTCCACGTGGCGATCGTTCCGGTGGGGTTGTAGGTGTAGCCGAAATCATCGAGGACAGTGGAACCCGCCTCGTTTTCTAACGACTTCACCCGGATTTCTTCGGGAAGCGAATCATATGCGAAGGTGGATTTGATAGGGCCGCCTGAGATCGTGGTCGGCATCTTCGAGTTGCCCAGGTAATCGTATACGAAGGTTCCCAAGGGGTTCGCGTCGCTCGATACCCGCCCAAGGTCGTCGTAGGTCCGCGTTTCTTTATCGGCTCCCGCTTGCACGGATTCGACTCGGGCCAGAGCATCGTAGGCGAGGGTTATCGTGTCGAACCCAGGCTCGACGACCGACGAAAGTCGACCCCCGCCGGGTAACCCGTAAGCCTGATAAGCGTATGTCTTTGTGCCGCTGCCGTCCGAGACGGCGCTGATTCGCGGGAAGTATGGGTCATAGCTGAAGCTGACCGAGGGTGTGGCAATCGTATCGTCGAGGTATTCGGCGCCGCTAAGGCTGCCATCGGCGTTGTAGTTGTACACCTTGGTTTGGCCCTTTGCGTCGGTGACCGTTTGGACCCAGTTCGTATCCGGCTCATATGTCCGGACTTCGAAGCTGCCATCGGCATAAGTTCGCTTGACGAGGCGACCCTCGATATCGTGCCAAAGAGTCGTACCATGGCCGTTCGCATCGGTAAAGCCCCCAAGGTGGCCGCAAAGGCACCAGGAATAATCTGTTGAATGTCCGGCGGCGTCCGTTTTTTCGATGAGTTGCCGTAAGGGATTGAAGACGTATGACGTGACGCGGCCTTGCCGATCGGTATGGCTCGACAGATCAAGCAAGTTGTATGTGTACGAATCCTTGGTTCCATCCTGGTAGGCCACGGAAAGAACGTGGTTTGCCGCATCGTAGGTGAAGGTCTTGGTTTGCCCGAGAGCATCCGTGACCGTCGCCACCCGGTCAAACGAGTCGTATGTATATCGCGCCAAGACTTCCGATGCGGGGCCCTCGACTTCGATGAGTCTGATCTTTGCGTCATACACGTAGGTCGTCTTCTGGTTGAGCGGGTTCGTAACGCTCGTGGGTAAAGCATAAGCGTTGTACGTGATTAGATATTTTCCGCCGTTGGGGTCGATGATGATTTCGGGCCGATGCTTGTAGTAGCTCGATCCTTGCCAAACGGTGTACTTGGTCGATCCTGCCCCCGCCACTTTCACCGATAGCAAATCCTGGTTATTTGCCGCGTACGTGTACAATGTGGTTCGCCCAACCGCGTCGGTAGATTGCGTCGGGAATCCCAACGCGTTAACCGTACTTTGAGTCGAAGACGTTTCGCCGTTCTCCAGGCCGCGGGCAACGATGGCAGGCTGCTTGCCAATCATGCCTACGTTCGACGTATTACTCGCTCCCGTTTGATTTCCATACAGGAACCAGATGCGGTTCTCAAGCGGCTCCTTGATGCTCTCCAATATGCCCGACGTGGTTCCGCTGCCACCGTCTAGGTGCAACCAGTGAAAGATCTTCGCTTTGGAATAGTCGGGAGCGGTCCCGCTTCCATAGGAAGGGTAGCTGAGCTTGTCCCAATAGTAGGTGTTCCGGTAGTTGAGATAGGCGTTCAGGATGGATACGCCGGGGACGGTGGGTCCGTAAGGATCGGAGTTCGGCGTGACTTGCAGATTTCCTTCGAACTCGGCTCGCTCGGTATGCCCTAGCGGGTCCGTGGCCTCAAGCCAATTGCTCGTATTGGTGGGGTCGGGCGAAGTATCGCTTGTCGCGAACGTGCTCGTCCCGTAGGGCGTTGTAAGGGTCGTTATAAAGTCGGTACCCGCCTCATAAACGTAGCTGGACGTGATGCCAAGAACGTCGGTGATCGAGAGAAGATGGAAAGGCGCGGTGGCTTGATACGTGAAAGTCGCAGACCGGCCGTACGGATCTGTAATCTTGGTGACTTTGAACGGATCCGGAGCGAAACCGTAAGTGAACGTTGTATTTCTTGCAAATCCGTCGGTGATCTTCGTGAGCCTGATGCCACCTGAAGTGCTGTAGGTCAATATCAGCGCTAGCCCCTGAGGATCGTTGATTCTCGTAAGGTAAACGTTTCGGGTCGTGGTGCCGCCATCCGACTGGGAGTAGATCTGCTGAGTCCCATCGGGAAACGTTCGCGTATAGCTGATTGGGTTCAGTGACGTCTGGGTTAGAACGGCGCCCGTTCTCTCGTCTGCTACCCCCAGCTGATTCTGCTCATAGCCGCCGCCGCCCATAAACACGGTTGGGATGAGGTTGGTGTTCGCCGGATCGTCTTGGACATAAGAGCAAAACTGAAAACGCCATTTTGGGCCGAAGTTGGTGCTCTTGGCGGGCAAGTCGTTAAATTCCTTGTGGCTGTAGCTGACTTTGCATTCAACGCTCGGGCCTACGGCTGCATCGTATCCCACCGGCGTGTCGGAGAGCTTCAAGCTACAGAGCATGGCCTGGATGTTGTAATGGGTGAGCCCGTCGTATTCGTCGCAAGGATCGGTGTCGTCAGAGTCGTCGCCGGTGTCGGAATCGTCTGTGTCGCTTACGGGGCCCGCACCCATAATCCCAGCGGCCGTCTTGGAGTCCACCCGTGACCAACCGCGTTCCATATGGGCCGCCGGAGTCAAAAAGTATCCTGAGGACTCCTCCTGAAAGGCCTTTTGGGACACCGAGATGTTGCCGCCAAAGCTTGGGTCGTCCATTTGAACGAAGCCCCCCTTGACCCCGGTCACCACGGCGTAGTGGCCTAGCTTCAGGTGAGCCACGATGGGCGTGACAAGCCTCGCCTGAGGACTTTTGCGAACAGGAGTTAGACGAAGGCCTTCCTTCGCCGCCATTTCGGACAGCTTTAACAGCGAGGTCTCGCTTGAGGTTGCAAGCACGTCCGAACTGTCCGGCAGCTTTTTGTGCTCCAAGTTCCCCATGATCATGAGGGAGTCGGTCGCGCATGCCGAGAGCAGGCCAGGGGCCTTCTTGTAGTCGGCAAGTATTTGCTTCGCCACAGCAAGACGCTGAGTTGCCGACCCGTGTACAGGCCGTCCCTTCGCTTCGGCGAGAAGCTTGGCGAGCTTCTTACCGGCGCCAGAGTGTGCTTCCAACAACGCAAGTTCTCCAAGCGTTCGGTCGCCTGCCGCTTTGCCGTCGACGCTGTCGGCGTTTTTGAGCACCGACCATGCACGTTCCAGGCAGTAAGTCGCTCGAGTGTAATAGCCCTCCTTTAGGCGCAGGAGGCCGAGGTCCAGCCACAGGGAGCCGGCGTAAGGGGAAGAGGGATATTTGGCGAGAAAGTGGGTGAGAGGCGAGCAGTCTTCTTTGGCCGCAAGCGGTTTGAACGCCTCAAGGCTGGAGTACAGGTCTCTGCTTTCCTCGAAGGGCGGCATTCCGAAGGCGGGCGAAAGGGGAATTTCAAAGACCCGTTCGTTTGCTACCGCATCCTGTATCTCCAATGCCGGAGCGTTGGCGGCAACGCCAGACATACAGGGAATAACCGAAAGAATTCCAAGAAGACCAAGAACAGCCACGCGCCCCCTCCCGAAGAAGAACCGAATAACTTTAAATCTATCACACTTTCCGCTTCAATACAACCCTCACACGGCTTCTTTAATATCCAGGCGATCTATGGCGCCAAGTCTAATGAAACAGGATTACGTTGACGAAGGGCCGAGGTAATGCGTGAGAAATCGTCAGCAAAGACAAGCGCCCCGGCAGGCACTTTCAAGTACAGTCAAAGGATATGATCGTTACAGTTCTTGCCGCGCTGCTTGCTGCGCAGGGCCCTATGTCGAGTTGGCCAGACTCAGCCCCAGTCTCGCCGCTCTCAGGCGAAAAGCATTTTCGAAACATCCGCCAACTGACCTTTGGTGGCCAAAACGCCGAGGCTTATTGGAGCCTGGACGGAAAACATTTGACGTACCAAACTCGCCAACCCGAGTTTCCGGACGAGCAGATTTTCTCCATGAACGTGGATGGCAGCGGCAAACACCTCATCAGCACGGGTAAGGGGCGTTGCACATGTAGCTACTTCACGCCTGACATGGGTTCGATTTATTTCAGCAGCACCCACGAGAGGGCGCCCGGCGCCCAGCCGCCCACCGACATGAGCAAGGGCTACGTTTGGATGGTGAATCCAAATTTTCAAATGTACAAGGCCAACCTGGACGGGTCCAACATCACGAAGGTGCTCGACCTGGGGCGCTACCTCGCCGAGACTACCATCGCGCCGAACGGCAGTTACATGACGTTCACCAGCGACTATGAGGGCGATCTCGAGGTCTATAAGGCCAACCTCGACGGGAGCCATGTGGTCCGCCTAACGCACCATCACGGCTACGATGGGGGGCCGTTCGTGAGTTGGGACAGCAATTGGATCGTTTATCGCCGGGACACCCTGGATACACCTAAGGCGTCAACGGACTATGACGACCTTCTGAAACAGGACTTGGTGAGGCCGGCAAAGTTGGAGATTTGCCTCATGGATTCCGATGGAAAGCAATTCAGGCAGATCACGCATCTGGGGTCAGCGTCCTTTGCTCCGTTCTTGACTCCTGACGACAAGAAGGTGATTTTCAGCTCGAACTACGGCGACCCGCGCGGGCAAACCTTCCAACTCTTCATGATCAACGTTGATGGTTCCGGCCTCGAACAGATCACTCATTCGCCCGGTTTTGACAGCTTCCCGATGTTCACCGCCGATGGCAAGAAACTCGTTTGGGTGTCGAATCGAAGCGGAAACCCCCGCGAAACGAACGTTTTCGTCGCCGACTGGGTTCCGTAGGCAAATCGTCGGACGCCTTTCGCTTCGCAGAGGCGCACGTTGTAGACTCTAGGGGCCAATGATCGATCAGGCGCCCGAGAGAGAAGATCCACGGCTGGCGAAAGCCGGCGAAATCTTCGCGTTTTTGCGCCAAAACCCGGTAGAAGCCAACCGCGATCCCGACGACCTCGCGGCGCAGTTCGGCGTCGACCCGATGTTGATCGATCGGCTGCTACGCAGCAAGGTAATCGCGGATAGAAGAGTTCGGAAGCCGCGCTTTTCTTTAAAGAAGTTTCTCAAGGAGGTCGGGTCCCTGATTGGCCGGGCCGTTAAAGCCGTCACGGTTCATCCTTACGCTTTCTTGGGGGTCACCTCGCTCCTATACGTGATTACCGCCGCCTTCTCCGTGGCATCGGTCAAAGTCACCAATAACGTGGCCGCCATTTCCTTTGACGGCGGTCTGGCCGCAGTCAGCGGCGTGCTGTATTTAGCGGCGCAGATGCTCTGTTTGTTTGTGCGGCCGCGATTCAAGTATTTGCTGGCCGCCACAACTCTAACTGCCGTTTCCTTTGGCATCTTCCTGGGAGTGGTTCCAATACCAGAGCACCTTCCTATCGGCCGGCCTCTTTTGGTGGTTATTGGGGCCGTCGCAGGCTTTATCGGGATCGGATTCCTGGGGACCTTCTTTGTTCTCGTTGGGGCAGGCATCGAGGTGGGGGCGGCACGGGGCAGAGAGGCCCATCTATCGAGGCAAGAGCTGTTGGCGCGCATGTTCGACTTGGAAGCCCAACTCGCAGAGTTGCCGTCATCGCCCCCCAAGAGCCCGAACCCGCTGTTTCGGAAAGTGCGCGCGAGTTTGTTTCAGTGGTCGGTCCTGGTCGGCCTGGTTTTTACCACTTTGAGTTTGGCAGCCGATAACCATCTACGGAGCCATCCTCTGCAATCTGTTGTACGCAATCAAGCGCTTGGAATGGAGTCGTTCGCAACGCTGCTCTGGCTCGTTTCCACCTGCATCCTCGCCTACGTTGCCGGTTCGCTCAGACGAGGGCTTATCGTCGCCCTGTCATTGGGTCTTGGAGGCCTCGTCGCGTATGCGATCTTGATCCCCTTGCACCGTATTCCTGGCCTGACCTTGAACCTCGCCATTCAGCGCGACGGAGGGGAAACCGCCTTCCATGCGGCGCTGGTCGCCGTGGTGCTCTACGGCGTGTTCATCCAGCGCGAACTTGCCAGGCTACGCCTTGAAGGAACACCCAACGAGGCCAGCGTCGTGGCTGAACTGGTAGACGTCCGCCATCGGCTGGCCGCGGCATCCGTTCAGGTTTACGTCATGGCGGTCGATGTTGTCGGAAGCACGAAGATGAAGGAGGGCGCAGACCCTTTCCTGGCAGAGTTCAGCTTTCGATCCTCTCAAGAATGGGTTGCCGAAATCGCCGCGCACCATGGCGGCCAGGTTGACGCGATGACTGGCGACGGGGCCATCGTCGCTTTTGGATCGGCCCAGAACGCCCTTGCCTGCGCCCTTGACCTACAGAGCAAAGTGGGCACGTTTAACCAGACCAAGAATCGGCTAAAGACGCCGTTTCGGTACCGGGTGTCTTTGCACGCCGGACTAGTCGTGGGAGAGCTTGACAAGGTGCAATTCACCGAGGTGATCGACGTCGCCGCGCACGTAGAAAAGCTGTCGCCGATTGGTGGCTTTGCCGCCACACTCGACTTTCTCAGGGAACTCTCCGAGCCGCCAGTCGGCGTGAGACAAGGTCCGGTGATGGATGGGAAACAGGTGTACCTATGCGAGCCTTCCGCGATGTCTTCACCAAAAGGTTAACTATTTCTTAACCCTTTGGAGGAATGGTCAGGCTATACTCGATGCAGAAGCCAGACAAAACACTACTATTTCGCGCGCGAAATGCCTGCACCGCCAATCTTGGATGTAAACTATGAGGCTCGAAGAGATGGAAAACGACATGGCAAATCACGAGGCGAAGGACTCAAAACCGCTTAAATATCTGACGGTTCAGGATGTGCTCTGGATCAATCTCGAGCTGACCAAAAAGGTTCGGCACTTCCGCTTCGCTAAACTGGAAGAGGCGACCTATTACCAGTACGGTTACGGCGGGAGCCGGGACCTCGCGCTGCAAGCTGGCCGGTTTCTGAGCGGCTTTATGAAGCTCCGTCCGCTCGATGCGGGCAACGAGGCTACGGCCTTCGTCGGAGCCGTCGCTTTTCTCTTTCTGAACGGCGCCCGGTTAAGCGTCAGCGATTCGGAAGGGGCGGAATGGGTCGAGCAGGTGCGCACCGGTAAGATTCGCGCGGAAGAGTCGCTGCCCATTTCGATGTGCCCTTGCCACGGCGAAGGGGCAAAGGTCGCCGATGCGGTAGCGGACGTGCTCGGTCTTTTTCCGAAGACCATCGCCGAGTTGCTGAACCACGACGAGTCCCTCGCCGCGAGCTAGGGTATAACCCCAATATCGCGGGCATAGCTTAGTGGTAAAGCTCCAGCCTTCCAAGCTGGTCATGCGGGTTCGATTCCCGCTGCCCGCTCCATAAAGAATCACGCGCGGGCGTGGCCCAATGGTAGGGCAGGACCTTCCCAAGGTCAAGGTTGCGAGTTCGAATCTCGTCGCCCGCTCCAGTTCTGAATATCGGCGCCTCTGCTAAACGAGGGCAGCCGAGACAAACTCTTTAATCGATTGAGCCGCGAACCTTATATGGGCTTCATCCAAATGGGGATGAATTGGAAGGCTCAGAACCTGCTCGGAAACCCGCTCGGTGATCGGCAAGGCGCCCCGTCGTGCCAAATGAGCATACGGCTTATGGAAATGGATTGGGATTGGATAGTAGATCATGCTGTCCACCTCCTTCGATTTGAGAAACGCTTGGAGGTCGTCGCGTCGATCGGAAAGGATTGTGAACTGGTGGTAGGTGTGGTTGTTACCTGGAAGCATCTCCGGCAGGTCGACCTCGGAATCCCCCAGTTCTTCGAAATAGACTTTGGCAAGTAGTTGCCGGCGCTCGTTCCACTCAGCCAACTTTGTAAGCTTCACCCGCAGGATGGCGGCCTGGATTTCGTCCATCCGGCTCGTATATCCCACATAGTCGTAATAGTAGCGCTCTCGGCCCATTCCGTGGACCCTGATCGACCGGCATTTCTCGGCCACCTCGTCGTCGTTTGTAAGTATGAGCCCGCCGTCGCCCGCCGCGCCGAGATTCTTGGTGACATAAAAACTAAGCCCTCCGCCGATACCAAACGAGCCCGCATATTTTCCTTCGTGGTGGCTCGCCAGAGCCTGGGCGGCGTCCTCGACGACCGTAATACCATGCCGATCGGCAATCGCCTTGATCTCGCGGATCGGCGCCAGTTGGCCGAACAGGTGTATTGGCATCACCGCCTTTGTCCGTTTGGTGATCGCCTTTTCAAAAGCGGCCGGGTCCATCTGAAAGGTCCGTTCGTCAATCTCGACCATCACCGGCGTTGCACCTGTTTGAACGATCACCTCAACGCTGGCAACGAACGTGAAAGCGGTGGTGACGACCTCGTCTCCAGGACCTACACCAGCCGAGTCGAGCAAGATGCGCAGCGCGTCGGTGCCGCTATTGACGGCAATCCCGTGCTTGACGCCGTGGAGTTCAGCCAGCTCCTTCTCCAAGGAGTTATGATGGGCGCCCATCGCATATTGCCCGCTGGAAAGAACCTGGTGAACGGCCTCGTCCATAGGCTGCTGAAGCTCGTCGTACTGCGCCTTGATATTGTAAAAGGGGACTCTCATAGAATTGACTCGTCGCTAAGTATTGTGGCACCGGCGAGTGGCTGGTCGTATGGGGGCCACAGCGTCCCTGCGTTTACTTTACGTGTCCGCCTAGGTGATGGTTTTGGTCGAAGCCCAACTTGTTGCAGGGATTATTCTCGCGCTGCGGCATGATTTTTGGGGCTTACTGAGAAGGATGTCATCGAAAGATGATCCGTAACGTCTTTGGAGATAAGCGCGGATGGCACGAGAGCAAGCGAGCCCTTCGGCCAAAGGAGTTGGATAATGATCGTCGTAACAGCCCTGCTGATAGCTACCCAAGGGCCTTACCATTGGCACACTCAGTTTGTGGCTACGTCCAATAGTAGCGTCGTCACTTACGGTGGCGAGAGCTTCAAGTGCTACGTAACGGACCTTGCGCACAGGCGAAGCTGGACTGCCGGCGGAAAGCAGGTTGGCTTTATCGGAAAGGACACACTTCGTGAATTCCAACGTGAGGCCGCCAAGTTCCATATCCACGGGGCAGTGCCCCATAACCAGCTTGTCATTACTGCCTCTGGTCCGCTGAAGATGGACTCCATCTTCGTGCGCTTAGGGTCCTCCAGTCCGAAGGATGACGCCGGTTTGGCGTGCACCTCTGATCGGCCCGACCAGATGAGTTGCGTGACTTCGATTCAGTCCAAGCTCCCTGTTGATGACGTGCAGTTTGGCTTCACAAACTCTCCTTGGCGGAAAATAGGTTCCTACGACGTCAAGACTGGAATACAGCATGGTGTCCCCATGAATCCAAAGTTCGTCTGGACACCTTGGTCGAAGGGTGACGACCCCGAGGTCTCCGTCGATCTTCGACCAGGAGATTCCTTTGACTCCACCGATCTTAGGGTCATCGCTAGGCGTCGAGACGGAACTTGCGTTTCGTCCACGCCTGAGTGGGATGATTTTCCAATCTTCGGGCCAGAGCGGGAGTTTGGGATGTGTGTAGGTATTCAGCACGACGAAACGGTTCAGCAGGCTAACGACGACGTTGTTGAGTACGAGTTTCAGGAGCGAAACTTTACGTGGATCGAGTTTAAGGATGTGAGACTGTCTGCCTCGATCACCGCCCCAAAGCCCGAGCACTCAACTATGAGTTCGCCGTAGGCGGACAACAGTGAGCTCGCGAGCGTTGTCTTGCGAGGAGGCCCTAGGGCCGACGAAGCAACGAGGGGGCCTATCTCTTGCTCCGGAAGCGCAAACCCATAACGCAACCCAGCGAAGCTGGGGAAGCGTTATGGGTTTGCACGATCATGCGCGGAGATACGTCGTCCCGGCAAAGCCGGGATGACAACGTTCGCAAGCTCACTATTGTCCGCCTTCGGCGGACTATTGGTTGAGCTTCATCATCGCGCTCCCCGGAACGGCGTCAAGCCGCCGGCATACAAAGCGCTGTCAAGCCAGCGCACTCCAAATCGGCCTCACCCTCCAACATGCAACGCCTAACACCCAACACTTAACACCCACCTCTCTCCTTTGGGTAGATTCCTACCCGTGCTCCGCCCAACCGTTCCCGTGGTGCTCGCCAGCGCTTCTCCCCGCAGGATCGAGCTTCTCAAGGGCATCATAGACGAGTTCGCGGTGTGCCCGGCGGACATCGACGAAACGCCCGAGCCAGGCGAAACGCCAAGGGACACCGCGAGAAGGCTCGCCGCCGCCAAGGCCCATGCTGTCGCAAGAAACCATCCGAACGCCCTCGTAATCGGCGCCGACACCGTCGTCGAGCTAAACGGCGAATCGCTCGCCAAACCAATAGACGCCCAAGACGCGGTCAGAATGCTTGAAGAACTTTCCGGCAATACCCATCGCGTCGTCACGGCTGTATGCCTGGTTGCGGGCCTGAAGGAAGACCTGTTCGACGTCAGCACAGAAGTGACCTTCCGAAATCTCAGCGATGAGGAAATCCAGGCCTACGTCGCAAGCGGAGAGCCGATGGACAAGGCAGGCGCTTATGCGATCCAGGGCGGGGCTCAACCCTTTGCGGTGAACGTCAAAGGCTCGCTTTCAAACGTGATCGGCTTCCCGGTAGAAGAAGTCTCACTTCGACTGAGCGGATACCGCGTTCGGGTCTAGGCCTGGAAGCGCGGGGAACAGGGTGCGGTCCATCGCGGCCACGTCGACCTTCCACTCCTGACCGACTTTAACCAATGGGATAGTGACGGCTTCCGGGTACGCGGCAGGATCTCCCGCGTTCTTTTCGAATTGCATTGATACCGTGGCGTCCGTGGGGTCTGGCTGCGAAGAACCCGAAATGGCATAGGTGAACCGGTAGTATTTGCCTGCCGTGTTCTCCGCGAAGTCCCATTGCTTTCGGATCTGTTCGGGCGTTTGATTTTCCAGAAAGGAAAGCTTGGTAAGGGAGTCCAAATCCCCTTTCGCCAATGCCGTCATAAAGTTCTGAGCAGCGGTTTCCGGCGAGTCGCCAACGCGAGCGAACAACATAACAATGCCGCCGAGAAGCACGGCTGCCACCACCAAAATCGTCAACACACTAGCCCGGCCGGCTTGTTTTGTCCGCATCATTATCCCAAAACGCTCTTGCGAGGGAAGTAGTGCCCGATCGCGGGCGGCGAAATACCTGAATGGAGGAAAATTGGAAGGCCTGGGCTAACGTTAAGCGTTTTCGCGGAGTCGATGACCCAACCGGCTGGTTGGGTGTCCTCTACGATCCAATTGACAACGAATCTGCGGCCGGGGAACTTTGCGACGCGGTACAGGATCGAGAAGTAGGCTTCCGTGGTTGTCTCGCGGTAGCTGATGACCTGAGGGGATGCTTTGTCCGCTTCGCGCAAAAAGCTCTCTAATATCTGGACGCTCGCCGTGTTGGGCGATTGCATCGTAACCCTGGCGACTTCCAGTTGATCCCCCGAGAGAGCCGCATGGTGGAATCGCCAGACCGCCTTTTCGGGGCCGTAGTTCCGAAGCAGGTAGAAGGTTGCCAGAGTCAACGCGCTGATCGAGACGGCGGCGACGGAGGAAAGCAATCTCGATCGCGGATTCGGCATTGCGCGAAATATACCTATTTCCCGAACTGAACCAGAGTCTTTATTGAACGTCTGCGCTACCATTGCCACGATAGGGAGCTAAAAAGTGAGCGAACTGATTTCTCGAAGGGATGTTTTTAAGCGGGGTGGTTTGATTGCCATTGGGCTGACCGCACCGCGCTGGTTGTCGACGATCGCCCGCGCCGACGTATTCAAACGCGCGGCCGGGGGAAATCCCACGGGGAACACCGTGTTGGTCGTCATCCAGCTATCCGGAGGAAACGATGGACTGAACACCGTAGTCCCCTACGCGGACAAGCAGTATTACACTCTTCGACCCACAATCGGATTGCCCGAGGACAAACTCCTCAAGCTGAACGATCAGCTTGGGCTAAATCCTTCGCTCGCGGGCATTTACGACCTTTACCAGCAGAAGAAGGTCGCCATCCTCCAAAACGTCGGCTATCCAAACCCCAACCGCTCCCACTTCAAGAGCATGGATATCTGGCAGTCGGCAAGCCCCGATAGCGTTTTGAAATACGGCTGGATTGGACGCCACTTCGACCACCAAATGGCTCACAGCCCCCTAAATCCTGTGGTAGCGCTCGGGCTATCGTACGACAAGCCCTTGGCCCTCACTGCCAAAGAGGCCAGCATCCCCTGTTTTGCCAGCCTTGTCGACATTCAGAACATGGTCGGAGACCCCGACGCCGAGCGCATGTTGCGCCAAATCCAGGGCCAACCTGCTGCCCTGGGCAGCGACGTTCGCGTCGTCCAGGAGGCTAACGAAACCGCTCTCGACGCCATGTCCGCGCTCAACCACCAACTGAAAGGGTACATGCCGAAGGGCGCCTACGGGCGCGACACCTTCGGGCAAGGGTTCAAGCAGATCGCCCAGTTGATCGCAACCTCGCCCCAAACTCGGGTCATCTACTTCAGCGCGGGGAGCTTCGATACCCATGCGCGCCAAATAGAAACTCAGGGCAAACTCCTACAGTGGTTCGGCGACGCGGTCAACACCTTCCAAAAGGAGATGGAGTCTATTGGTAAAGCCGACAACGTGCTCGTCATGACCTTCTCCGAGTTTGGCCGTCGGTCTTATGAGAACGCCAGTGCGGGTACAGATCACGGCGCAGCGGCGCCCATGTTCCTCATCGGCAACCGGGTCAAGGGCGGTGTCCACGGCCCCCTTCCCAACCTAAAGGACCTTGACGATGGAGACATCCGCATGACCACCGACTTTCGCGAGGTTTACGCCATGGCCCTGGACGAGTGGATGGGCGGGGACTCCGAACTGGTGTTGGGAGAAAAATTCCAGCATTCAGACGCCTTAAGCGTCTAAGAACCGATTTTCCCCCACCGAAACAACCAGGAGAGAGGGCGGCGCCAGACGCGCCGCCTTTTCTTTGTGCGGCGATTGCGGGTACTTTCCGGTTCTGAAAAGAAGTAGCAGCCGCCAGATATCATAACGTGCGTCATTTTGAGCCAAAACTCTAGGAATCTCCTGTAAACTATCATGAAACCGGTATCTTAAAGGGACAGTTAGGGCATTTCGGACTGTAGAGATAACCGATGCTAGGGTATGTAAGAGAAGGTGTTAAATGAGACCAGACGAGTTCGATCCTTTAGCGTACATTGAGAACGCGTTTCTCGATAAGTCGAAGAGGGAGGTGCTTCCAGATTCCGGCGAGTTGAGCGTCGCCATCCCCTCCATCAGCGACTACCTGATGAAAAAGGACCAGCAGAACGGTCAAAACCATCATGAGGCTAAATCGTCGACGGCGACGGTCGAGCGAGTCGACAGCCACCGCATCGTTCCCTCGGCTCAGGCTCTCATTGAAGAGATTTCAGAGGCTGGCGGCCGCCGAACTCGGTTCAAGAAAACCCTAATGAGCGCGCCCAGACCCCGGCGCACCAAATCTCAGTCGACCAAGGCCGTTATCGATCCGGAACTACAGAACACTTGGGAAACCTTGCCCAAGAGCATCGATTTTCTCTGCAGTTTTTACGACGACGTAGTGACCGCGAACTACTACGGGGGCAACTTCAAGGAGACCAGGAACGCCCTGATCAAGAGGTTGCTCGACCCCGAGCTCAGCTTGGAAGAAACCAGCCGGCTCTTGGGCGTTTGTCCCGCCACGGTTCGGCGGTACACGAATCGAAACTGGTTGACGCACCACCGAACTTCCGGAGGCCAGCGACGCTTTAGGCTTAGCGACATCGTCAAATTCGTGGAAGCCCACGGGCGTTTTCCGGAGGAGTAATGCGAATTGGATGAAGGGAAGTTGCGGATCGCAATCTTCTCTGACAGCGCTCTTCCCGTTCTTAACGGGGTGAGCGTGAGCATCAAGGGGCTTGTCAGCGAACTCCGAAACGATGGCCATTCGGTCACCGTGTTTACCGCCGCCCACTTTGGCTACAAGGACCCAGACCCAAACACCTACCGCTTCTTCTCCGTGCCAACGCCTTGGGTTCGGAATTATCCGATCGCGATCCCCCCTTTTTACGGAATGCTCGGGCGCTTCAGAAAGGGCGAATACGATATCATCCACACCCACACTCCATTCATCGTGGGCTTCGTTGGGCTTCGCTGGGGCCAGTCGCACGGAATCCCCGTCGTCTCGACGTACCACACCCTGTATGACCGATATGCCCACTATATTCCCCTTCCGCGCCGTTACATCCGCTTCAAAATCGCGAAGCACACGAACTTCTATTACAACAGCGTCGAACATGTAATCACGCCCAGCCACGCATCCTATCGCTGGTTGCGCCGCCACTCTGTTAAGCGGCCGATCTCTGTGATTCCAACCGGCGCGGCCACGCCGGCACTGCTGGATCGATCCGAGATTAGGCGCCAGTTGGGAATTCCCCCGGAACAGAGAATCATGCTCTACGTTGGCAGGGTCGCGAAGGAGAAAAACCTAGGCGTACTTTTCGAAATGGCCGAGCGCGCGTTCCAGGTGGATTCCTCCCTTCGACTTTGGCTGATAGGAGACGGGCCCTATATGGAGGCATGCAAGCAGATGGCGCGAGACCTGGGAATTGGCGACCGCGTGCATTTCGTGGGCTTCGTTCCCCGGGAAGCGGTCGACCGCTACTATGCTGCCGCCGATTTATTCGTGTTCAGCTCGATTACGGAAACCCAGGGCTTGGTCGTTCAGGAAGCTATGACCTACGGCTTGCCAGCCGTGGCGGTCGCAGGTGGTGGCGCCAGCGCAGGCATACAAAATGGGTCTAACGGCTTTATTGTTAAGAACGATCCGATTCAATTCGCCGAGAAGGTGTTGGAAGTCATGGGAAATGCGTCTCTCCATGAGATGCTTAGCCACGGAGCTTCAAAATCGGTTCGCGGCTATTCAACACATCAAATGGCGCAGGGCGTCCTAGGAGTCTACGATCAAGTCTTACGGCGAACAAAAAACGAAAGAAGTCGACCGTCCGGCCTCGCCCGCGTCTGAACCACCCGAAAAGCCCGACCTTGCATGTCTGGCCGTGTTCTTCGTGGTTCTCGTACTCGTCAGCCTGTTGCAGGTAATCATCGGCTACGCGTCCGTGCCGCTCAGATTTCAGGCTGTCGCATCGGGCCTCATCACAGTGGTGTTTATAAGCGCTCCTATTTTTGCCCTTTACAACGCGGCCAAGTTCAAATGGACCGCAAAAATCGCGATCGCCTTCGTCTTGGTCGGCCTAGCCATCCAATTTGGGATCGGGCTTGAAGTCGGCCAGAAGCTCCTGGGGGGGCGCGGGTTTGCAGCCGCGGTTTGCACGGCGATCGGGCCTTTGTGCGGCTTCACTATGTGGTGCGCAGGTCTTGGCGCTCTCCTCGCGAGCATTCTCAAAGACAAGAACCTGTTGGTCCCCGTCTCGATTTTTCTTGCCGGGTTCGATATCTATCTGGTGGTAACCCCCCTCGGAATGACGCATTTCGCCCTCCAAACCAAAGCGGTCAGCGAAGTGTTCAAATCGATCGGCCTTTCCGTGCCCGCGCCCACTGCGGCGCCAACCGGCGGCAAGGTTCATGTGCTCGCTTACATGGGGCCTGCTGATTTCTTGTTCATGGGAATGTTCTTCGTCGCTTTGTTTCGCTTCAACTTGAGAACGCGGCAAACTCTTTACTGGCTGATTCCCGCCGTTCTCGCCGCTATTGGGCTTGCCTTTGCCTTTGGCAGCGCCGCCCCGATGATGGTTCCGATTGGGCTCACCGTGCTCCTTGTGAATCTGCCCGAGTTCAAGATGAACAAGGAGGAGCAGGCGTCGACCTTTCTCGTCCTTGCGTTGGTGATTGCGATCGTTACGGGCAGCTACGTGCTAGGGAAGCGAGTTGGGCCTTCGCAGCCGGCGCCCGGCCCAGCAGTTTCAGGATCGGCAAACTCGCCTGCGCCAACTTCTCCAAGTCCACGCCCGTAGCGAAACCCGAGCGCTCGAGGAAATAGACCAGATCTTCCGTGGCCAGATTTCCGCCCGCGCCAGGCGCGTACGGGCAGCCTCCGAGGCCGCCGGCGCTGGAATCGAACGCCCCGATTCCCCATTTAAGGGCAGCCGCCACGTTGGCGATCGCGGTGCCGCGCGTATCGTGGAAGTGATAGGCGAGCTTTACGGCCGGAATGGATTCCAAGAGCATTTCCGTCAAGCGGTCGACTTCCGTTGGAACGGCGACGCCGATGGTGTCTCCGATGCTCACCTCGTCGACCCCCATGGAGACCAACCGCTTGGCCACCGTGGTCGTTGCGTACGGCTCGATGCGGCCCGCGTAGGGGCATTCGAACGCGGTGCTGACATAGCCCCTCACCCACCCTGTGGGGACCCGTTCCCGGAAAAGCGCAAGCACGTCCCCGAATGCAGCCAGCGATTCCTCCACCGTCATATTGATGTTCTTCTGAGTGAAAGCGTCGCTCGCGGCGGTGAACACCGCGATCCGCGTCACCCCGCATTCCAGCGCCCGCTCCAACCCTTTGAGGTTTGGTACAAGGGCAGAAAAGAGACCTCCGGCAGGAAGCTGCGACCAAAGCTCAGCCGCATCCCCAAGCTGGGGCACCCACTTTGGAGAAACGAAGCTGGTGGCTTCTATTTCCTTCAGCCCCGCGTTGAGCAAAGCTCGAATAAGCGCCAACTTGTCGCCAGTGGGGATCGGATTGGGCTCGTTCTGAAGCCCGTCTCGCGGGCCGACTTCAACGATGCGGGCGGCTAATGGCATTAGTTGAGTATAGGTGATCCGAAATATGGAGTGCGCAGGCTCGACTGCGCTTTGTATTCCGGCGGCTTGACGCCGCGCCCCGGAAGAACGATAGGAGCCTTCCATGCGTTGATTCAGGGCTTGGGAGGATTGAAGAAGAGCTGGGAGCGGCGTCAAGCCGCCGGAAAACAAAGCGCCGTCAAGCCAGCGCACTCCAAATTAGTCTCCCACTTGAACCCATCAGACACGATTCTGACCTAAAACCAACCTAACACCCAACACCCAACACCTAACACCCAACACCCAACACCCAACACCTAACACCCAAAACCTAACACTCACCCTTCCCTCATCATCCACTGCGAGAACCCAAACCCAATTACCGCAACCCCCATCAGAACCACCGATAGGGCCAGCGCTTCCTGTAGGTTCACTTCGAACCCCAAGTAGATCGCAAGGGGCATCGTCTGCGTTCGCCCCGGAAAGTTTCCCGCGAAGATGATCGTCGCCCCGAACTCGCCCGCCGCCCTCGCCCACGCAACCACGAGGCCGCCGATGAGAGCCCTAGATGCGATGGGCACGGCCACGCCGAAGAAGAGCGCCAAGGGGCCCGCGCCGTCGGCCCGCGCCACGTCGAACAGCTCGTCGGGGACTTGCCCGAACGCGCCTATAGCGGCGCGCATGAAGAACGGGGCCGCCACAAAAATCTGCGCCATCACGACGGCCGTCGTTGTGAACGAGACTCCCAAGTCGATGAACCCATGCCGCCCAAACGCGGCCAAGAGGGCTACGCCTGCGGCGGCCGGTGGCAGGGCCACAGGCAACTCGACAAGCACTTCCACCCCGCGGCGCCCCCAGCCCCGTCCGCGCGAAAGCCAATAGGCGAGGGGGGTTCCAAAAAGGCCGATCAATGCTGCCGAGGTAAGGGTGGTTCTGACGCTGAGGGCGATGGCCTGGCGAGCCGATTCGCTGCCTAACTGGTGGAGAGCGCTCGGCAAACCGCCCATCGCCACGAGCGCGACCATCGGCAGGGCGAGATAGGCGAGCATGGGAAGGCCCAGCGCAAGCCAAATGAAGTTGCCCTTGGGCGCCCGGCCCCTCAAATCAGCGACCTACTTAACGGGAGAGAGAAAGCCGGCATCGGTAAGAATCCTCTGGCCCTTGGGAGACATCACAAAACTCACAAACCTGGCGCTCAGATCCCGCTCGGGCCCCTCGATTGGGGCAATCCAATACTGGCTCGAAGTCGCGAACTCCTTGGGAAGTTCCACAGTTCGCACGTCGTGCGCGACGCGCGCATCGGTGGCATAGACGATTCCCGCGTCCGCCTCCCCAAGCTCCACTTTCGTGAGCACCGACCGCACGTCCTCCTCATAAGAGGCCACGTTCCCGAGGACGGACTTTTCAAAAGCATCGCCGCCCTTTGCCAGCATCCGCAAGGCGTAGGAGCCTGCGGGCACGGTCTTATCTGCGAGCACAAGCTTGAGGCCCTTATGGGTGAGATCTTGGATGGAGTTAACATCCGATTTCGGCCCGGTCACGATCACGAGGCGGTTCTGGGCAAACTCCAACTCGCTGCCAGGCGCGATGCGCTTGGTCTGTTCGGCCACCTTCATCTGCTTTTGGTCGGCGCTGGCGAACACTTGGCAAGGGGCGCCGTTGTCGATTTGCAGTGCCAGTTGCTGCGAACCCGCGAGCTCCAGGGAAACGTGGGCGCCGTCTTCAGCCTCAAAAGCCTTCGCCATCTGGGTGAAAGACTCCTTAAGAGAGGCGGCCGCGAAAACTTCGATCCCTGCCTTCGTTTGGGTCCTGCAGCCTCCCGAACCCAGGCCGATTATGGCGGCGGGAACAGCAATCGTGGCCCATCTGGGCGATCCAAGCCTTGCACTACCCATCCGGTAAGTGTACGCTAGAATCTTGGCGGTGATCGATTGGTAGGATGCCTTATTCTCTTTGCGCTTGCGGCCTAACCCCGGGTCGGCTTGGATGGTCGGCGGGAGCCTGGTTTTTTATTCGGTCAGGGCCCTGCGGGATCGATTCAGCCCCTGATTTGTTCCCGACCCAACTCCGAGCGGGGCCCGTTAAGTCAGGGTGCTGCCCGGCGATCACCCACCCCGGCCCTCCCTCAAGGGAGGGGGAACTTGGGCCTAGAAATAAGCTCCCGCCTTCGGCGGGAGACTTGAAATTTTCGAAGGCACTCTCCCTCCCTTGAGGGAGGGCCGGGGTGGGTGACCGCATGGCAGCACGCTAACTTCAGGCGGCCCGCGTCAAGAGCACTGTGGGACCGAATCAAGGACTAAACGGGATCCCAAGCCCTTCTACTCACCGCCCGCCTCGATTACCCGAAACCGGTTCTCATGCTCGTCCGACCTCTCAATTAGCACCACTTCCAGCGAAAGCCCCTCGTCCTCAGCCCCCTCTTCCCGGGTCGATTTCCAAATCTCCTCCAGTTTCTTGCGCGCCTTTTCGAGCTTGAGCTTCTCACCCGAAACCGCGCCAAGCTTTTCTTCCAGCGCCTTTGCCACTTCCTCGGTGTTCGCGACAAACGCGTGGCGTTTTCGAGTGGTGTAATCGCCGTCAAAATCCAGCACCGCGTAAGTATCGTTTTCCAGCTTGGGCCCGACCTCGGCAAACAGCGACCTCGCCACGAACGGCGACGCCGAGAAGTCGGCGAAGGCTTTTTTGACCGCGCCCGACAGCGCGGTGACCACCCGCTGCACGGTCACGTCCTGCTCGCTTCGGTTAAAACCCTCTTGGTGGGCGAAGTCGATCGCCGCGACCCTCAGGGCTTCGATATCGGACTGCTGGCCTACCGCAGCGAACGCAAGGCGGTCGTAAACCTCGAAGACCTTGCGCACGTTTCTTCGATAGGTGAGGATGAGAATTCCTTCGTCGATCGAAAGCGCGAGCACAGGCGATCCCCGGGCGAGTTTGTTGTCAACATACTGGGCGCGGTGGCCGATCCCTTCCTGCCAATCGTAAGGCGTGAGCATACGACTCATTTATACGCATGTTTTTTCCCTAAATGCAAAGTCGGCTCTCTAGTGCATAATTCCGTCCGTGGCCCGTTTCGAGATCGACGTCGACTTTTTGGTCCGGTTCCTCATGGACCTTTTGAACACCCCAAGCCCAACCGGCGATACGGAATGGGCGGTCAGCTTCGTGGAGCAGGAGCTGCAAAGCCTCGGCGTGGTGAGCGACCGAACCAGGAAGGGCGCCCTCATCGCGACCATCGAGGGCCTTCGCGACGACGCCCCCCGCGCCCTTTCCGCTCACGTGGATACTCTTGGCGCGATGGTGGCCGAAATCAAACCTAGCGGACGCCTGAGGTTGACCGCGTTGAACGGCGTCATGTGGCCCGCGGTGGAGAGCGAGGGCGTGTGGGTCCAAACCCGGAGTGGCCGCCAAATTCGCGGCTCCATCGTTCTTCATAACGGCGCCGTCCACGTCAACCGGGAGGCGGCAAAGCAGGTGAGGGACGCGGATACCCTCGAGGTCCGGTTGGACGAGCGCACGACCACCGACGAAGAGACTCGCCTGCTCGGAATCGAAGTGGGTGACTTTGTGGCATTCGACCCCCGTCCGGAAGCGGGCGGTTCTGGTTTCGTCAGATCTCGCTTCCTGGACGATAAGGCCTGCGTGGCCTGCGCGGTCGCCGCAATCAAAGCGCTCGTCGACAACAAAATCACGCCCGCTCAACGAACCACGATCCAGTTCAGCAACTTTGAGGAAGTGGGACACGGCGGCTTCGACGGCATTCCCGCCGACATAACCGAGTTGGTGGTGTTAGATATGGCCGCCCTGGGCAAAGGCCTCCAAGGTGATGAATACCACTGCTCGATTTGCGTCAAGGATTCGAGCGGGCCATACAGCAAGCGACTGAGCCAAAGGCTCAAAGATATCGCCGAAAAGACAGGCATCGATTTGAAGTCGGAGATCTACCCGCTCTACGCCTCGGACGGCAGCGCCTATTGGCGCGCCGGAGGTTCGGCCGAAGTCGCGCTTATCGGCCCCGGCGTGGACACCAGCCACGGCTACGAACGCACCCACAGGGAAGCCCTGCATGACACGGCGCTTCTGGTCGCCGAGTACATGGCGGAGGATTGACGGTACAGGGGAAAGCCCATTTGGAGTTCGCAGGCTCGACTGCGCTTTCTATTCCGGCGGCTTGACGCCGCGTCTGGAACCGAACCACGATAGGGCTCCGGGCCGCGTCCGAAACACGCCCAACTAGAAGTCGTCCGGAACGTTGACCCGATCGGTAGCAAAGCCGTTCACGGTTTGCTGAAGCACCTGGTCTGCCAATGCCTCGAACCAAGCGGCCGAGCACCACGGATACTTGGTCGCCAAGTCCGTTACGCCATGCTTTACCGGGTTGTTGATCACGTACGCGAGTCGCGCGTAATACGATTTCTCGAAAGTCAGTGCCGTGTCCCAATAGCTGTACCAAACGCGCCGCCCTTCCGCTTTGTCCATCTTGTTTAGCTGAATGGCGGTTAAAGTGTGCAGCTTCGACGCAAACCGCTTCAGCTCCGTTTCCGCGCAAGGAAAGACGCCGATCAAATGGTAGTGATTGGGGAAGACCGCCCAAGCCTGGAGCTTCACTCCCAGTTCGTCCGCTACGGAGAACAACTGCCCCGTCAGAAGGTCGAGCTTTATGTTCGAGTCAAAGAGATGGACTTTCTGGTAGGTGCCAGCTGTGATCATGTAGGACCCCGGACCCTTGACCAGCCTTGAAGGCGCATGCGGCCATTGACGCATGCAGCAATTATAAGCTGTGGCTTCCGGAAACGAGCGTCCAGCCGTCGGAAAAACCAGAAGGGGGTAGCACCATATGGAGTGCGCAGGCTTGGAGGCTGTTGCATTGACCGAGTTTGTCACTCGATCGAATTGGATGCCGCCTGGTTTGAGTGCGACGTGACGGCTCAGGGCGCGTCGGGATTGGGCAGAGCTCGCCTGTGAAGTCAATTTAG